>Ga0209755_10000296_pt1 | contig 95618 bp, 87 predicted proteins | sample TergutCo191P1_FD_187301 | JGI IMG/M metagenome (GOLD analysis project Ga0209755, IMG submission 187301) | Cornitermes sp. P1 segment gut microbial communities from Petit-Saut dam, French Guiana - Co191P1 (SPAdes) (version 2) | ecosystem: Host-associated > Arthropoda: Insects > Digestive system... | reverse complement strand
AAGGTTTATTCTTTTTCCATACATTTTTTAATGCATTAGGGTTTCCTTTTCCATCTTTATCTTGCGAGTTTTCATTTGCATATTCACCATTTGGATCGAATATTATCTGTCCTATTCGTAAAGTTGCTTCATCTTGCTTTTTAGGTATCCGTAACTCAAAAACGGATTTTGCGATTATTTTAGTTGTATTTGATTTTCCTGTACGAGTCATGCCAAATAAAGCCGTTTTCTGATTTAATAGGTCTAATGGTGAGATTTGTACTTTAACATTATTGATATTCTGATATTTTCTATTTGAGGACGCATAACGAACAAAACCAAGTTTTACCCATGCTTCAGTATTATATTTTTCTTTCTGTTCTTGAATTATTACCGGCGGACAATAATTTACTATCATTTCAAGCGCTTCTGCATTTGGCTTGTAAACTTTTAATCCTCGATTTGGATAATAATTAGAAATATCACTTCCAAATGTCAAAATTAGAGGACCCTTTGGATTAGCATTATTTTCCTCGAGAAAGAAAGTACCAATAATTCTACATTCAACACCAGCAAAATCGAGTAACATTCTTGTTTTTGTATCCATAGAGCCATCATTATCCCAATGTTTTTCCATTTCACCACTGATCCGCTGAGCAGTTTCCACACGTATTCTTTCTGCTTCATGATCTTGAGGTAACGGAGCAGTATCCATAACGCGTAATAAAATAAAGGAAGCATCTTCATCTTTATAATTAATATTCTCGGACTGAGACGGAATAAATCTAGTTGCTATAAGAAAGCATAGACTGGGTATACCACCTACTTTATTACGATTAAAATTATGAATTAATACACGCGCTGTTTCATAATTAATGGAATATAAATCGCCTACATATTCATTTTCTTGGATGAGTTTCTTAGACCATGCTTTAGTTTTAATGTTGTCATCTTCTGCAATAACATTAGTCAATCCATCTTCAATATTCATAAAACGCCTCCTAAAAAGACCTTCTTTAAGAATATCTTAAAACAATATTAATAACAACACTATAAAATTAAATAGTATTTTTGACATAAACGCATATAAAAAATGATTATTAAATTTTTTTAACGCATACAGAAAAAAAAAGGCTCGGAGGTGCTACGATGCTACTTTAACAGGCAGTTCTAATACCCCTACCCCCTCGCCCTCTCCAAATTCCACCTAACATGCTCTCTTAAATTTTTTTGACTGTCAAACGATAAACCAAAATCTCTTTCCATTTTGTTAACACAATAAAGGACAGGCGTTTCGCTCCAATTCAAATCCGTAAATACTATTTCCGATTTTGACTCAGGGTAAAGCTCAAGAGCTATTTTCGCTATCTGTTCCCAGCTTGTAAAAATATTTCCAAGGGCAAGATAAATCTCCTCGTTCTTATCGCTCTCTAAAAGTTTTATGTATAACTGCGCAATTTCACCGGAAGAAATAAACTGCGTTCCATCGAATTTAATAAGTTCGATGGGTTTATTATTTACAACCGCTTCTGCGATTTTATAAAATCTTTTATCAGACTGCGAAGAGCCGTCAGGGAAGGGCGGGTTTGAATAAGTGTAGCCCGGGCGGATTATGTTGCGCTTCATGCGCACTTCGTTCCCGCCGCTTCTGGCTTCGCCGTAATACTTTGTAAACCCCAGCACATACGCTTCGCTTGCGGACTTTGCGCTGCCGTAAAGATCGAGCGGAAGATTTACTGCTGTCTCATCCATGCCGTTACGCATATGTCCCATCGCCGCGGTGCTGCTTGTGTAAATAAATTTTTTAACGCCGGCGTTTTCCGCTATTTCAAGAAGATTAACAGTCGCGGCAGTATCGTTCATCAGCATCGAAACAGGTTCGTTTCCCCAGCCAAGAGCGATATGTATAACAGCGTCGCAGCCTTTTACATAATCCTTTAATAAATTGTAATCGGTAATTTCACCTTTAACTAATGCAGCTTTTTTTGCCAGTGTAGTATGCGTCGCATACGTTGGATACTTTTCCGGATTACGCGATAATACTACAGCTTCATGCCCCGCTGCAATGGCAGCTAACGTAACATACTGTCCAATATTTCCCGTTCCGCCTGTAATAAAAATCTTCATAATATACTCCAAAAAAATTCATGTCTTTATATTGACTTATCTATAATAATATAAAGATAATTAAGTAACAACAAGTATGAACGATTATCCTTACGTCCTGCTCACTTTCGCGGCAGGTTTACTTTCATTTTTTTCTCCCTGCGTTCTTCCGCTGATACCGTCATATCTCAGCGTTTTAGCGGGCGGAATGGAAGCGTCAGGAAAAAAACGGTTTTCTCTTCTTATTACTACATTCTTTTTCATTCTTGGGTTTTCCTTAATCTTCATTGTCCTTAGCGTTATAATTTCATCAACATTCCTTTTTATGGGCGGAATTTCAAAGTATATTCAGATTGCCGCGGGAATTATCGTAATAATTCTTGGCTTAAATTTTATTTTTGATTTTATCGGCTTTTTGAATTATGAAAAACGTTTTCGCATAACAAACAAGCCGCGCGGATTGATTGGCGCGTTTATAGCGGGAGCCGCTTTCGGAGCGGGATGGACTCCCTGCATCGGTCCGATTCTTACAAGCGTTTTACTGCTCGCGGGGCAGAGCGGAGAAACAGGCGCCGCTATTTTATATCTTGCGGTTTATTCACTCGGGCTTGGTCTTCCATTCCTGCTTGCGGCATTATTTCTGGACCGTTTTCTTGTTACGGCAAAATGGTTCCGCAACAAAATGAATCTGATAAAAAAAATCAGCGGCGCGCTTCTGATATTAATCGGACTTTTAATCTGCACAGGGCAGTTTTCCGCGCTGAATACCGCGCTCCAGAAATGGCAGAATCAGTTTTTAAATACGCAGACTCAGCAGAATTCAGCGTCAAGAGCGCTGCGCAGCGCGAACATCCGCACAATCGATCCGAAAATTAAACCGTATGATTTTACACTGCCGAATCTTGACGGCGGAACCACATCGCTTTCAGCTAACAAGGGAAAAGTTGTAATTTTAAATTTCTGGGCGACATGGTGTCCGCCGTGCCGCGCGGAAATGCCTTCCATGGAAACATTGTACAGGCTCTACAAAGATCAGGGACTTGAAATTCTCGCGGTGGATTTGAGAGAAGACGAAAAAACTGTCAGGCAATTTATTAATAGCAGCGGTCATACTTTTCCTGTACTGCTGGATTTAAACGGCGTAACCGCGAATATGTACGGCATCGAAGCGATTCCAACTTCATTCATTCTGGATCGCGAAGGATTAATAATCGCGCGAATTACAGGAAGCATTCAATGGGATACTCCGCGCATAATCGCGGCAATTGAAGAACTTTTAAAGTAAAAAATAATGTGCTATAGTACCGGCATGAATAAATCAAATCCGCAGACAGCGAAGCTTTTTGGTTTAATAAAACAGGCGAAGCATTTTGTCGCGCTTACGGGCGCGGGGGTCAGCACGCTTTCGGGGATTCGGGATTTTCGCGGGAAGAACGGTCTTTATAATGAAATGGACGCGGAAAAAATTTTTGATATCAATTATTTTGAAAAAGATCCGTCGCTTTATTACACGCAGGCGGGATCGTTTATTTATAATCTTGACGAAAAAGAAGCGTCGGTTGTTCACACTGTGTTAGGTGAACTTGAAAAACGCGGTTATCTGAAAGCGCTGATTACGCAAAATATCGATCTGCTGCATCAAAAAGGCGGAAGCAAAAATGTGATTGAAATTCACGGATCGCCTGTAATGCATTACTGTCTTCGTTGTTCAGGCGTCAGGGTGAGTTATGAAGAAGCCGCCGCTATAGTCCGCCGCGGCGAAATGCCGAAGTGTCCAAAATGCGGCAGGGTTTTAAAACCCGCGATAACTTTTTTCGGCGAAGGGCTGCCAGCGGACGCGTTAAGGCAGGCAGTAACGGAATCGCAGAAAACGGATCTAATGCTGGTGCTTGGAACAAGTTTGACGGTCTACCCTGCCGCGGGTTTGCCTGAATATGTTATACGATCTGGCGGCAATATCATCATCGTCAATAATATGCCCACTATGTTAGACTCAAGAGCGCTGCTTCATTTTGACGATTTGGAACCGCTCTTTGAAGAATTAAAAAATATGCTTTCAGATGCCGATTAATAAATCAGGAGAATTAAATGAAAAAATCAATTTTCTTTTTATTTGTTTTTATATCAGCCGCGCTGATTTTCACATCTTTCGCTTCCGCGCAGTCGGCGGGATACAGGGGACAAAGCATAAGCGGATCGACGGGGCTTTTATCAATTCCTTCGGCGCGTGTCGGATGGAATGAAGCAGGCATTGATTTCGGTTACAGGGCTGTAATGAATAACGAAGCCGGGATTTCGCATATACCGTCAGTCACTGCAAGTTTTTTCAATATACTTGAATTATCCGCCGCTTTCGATATTCAGCCGGAAAGAAACAATCATATAAATAACGATCTTTTGCTCGGCATAAAAATTCGTCTTCCGCTGCCCGGAAACACGTCAATCGCAATCGGCGCAGCCGCGCAGTTATTGAACACCGGCAGTGAAGAATTTTTTTACAGCGCTTATCAGCCGTATATAGCGATAACATACGCCGGAAGTCTTTTTAATATGTCCGCGGAAACCACGGTTGTATTCGGAAAAACTTTGTATACAATACACGAAAATAATTCTAATATTGATTTTGGAATGGGATTCGATCTTGTGCTGTTTCCCGATGTTTTCGGCAATGTGCTGCACTGGATAATTGATTTCGCGAATTACAGCTACAGTGATAACTCATGGCCGAATTACGCGCAATATCACACGCCCGCTGTACACCGCGGCATTTTAAATACGGGTTTCAGAATCGATCTGTCTGCGATTCCGGCGATAAAAAATTTAAAAATTATTATCGATTTTATCTTTAACGATCTTTTTGACGCGGGAAGCAGATCATTTACAGCGGGCGCGGTATTCGGCTTTAAGCTGTAAGAAAAGACAGCGCCTTCTGCACGCGGTTAAAAGAATTGTCAGAACCAAGAATGCGAAGCGATCCGAAAAGCGGAGGACTAACGCGGCTTCCTGTAACCGCGACGCGCAGCGGCATCAGCAGATCGCCTAGTTTCACCTCACGCTTTTCAGCTTCAGCCTTGATTAAATTCTCCGCGCCTTCGTCAGTTTTCGCTTCAGCTAACGCGCGCACGATTTCTTTTCCCGCCTGTAAAAGCCCGATGGTTTTGGCAAGATCGCATTTTTTAGGAAAGAATTCTTCCGCGGCGGGAAGCTGCGGCTCTTTAAATAAATAAGCGATCTTTTCCGGCGCTTCGCTGAGAAAAATTAAACGTTCTTTAACTAATGCCATCGAAGCTGTAAAAATTTCACGCTGCTCTGCCGTAAGCTCTTCCGCGCCTCCGCGCCCCTGTGCCCGCGTGTGAACATCTTCACCGAATATTCCCGCGTCAAGCGCATACGGCAGACAAAGTTTCGCAAGCTCCTCATCATCCATCATTCTTATATACTGGCCGTTATACCATTCGAGTTTTTTATAATCAAAAACAGCCGGAGCCTTGTTTAATTTTTCAAGGCTGAAGAGCCGCGCAAGTTCGTCCAGAGTGAAAATATCAGGATGTTTCGCATCCCTGCCTTCTTCGTAGGACGCTCCAAGCAGCGCGATGTAATTGATCAGCGCGGCGGGAAGGTATCCCTGTCTGCGGAATTCGTCGATGCTTGTCGCGCCGTGGCGTTTTGAAAGTTTTTTTCCGTCCTGTCCCATCACCATCGGAAGATGGCAGAACTCAGGCGGTTTCCAGCCGAACGCGCTGTACATGATTACGTGAAGAGGCGTCGAAGCGAGCCATTCCTGCGCGCGCAGAACGTGGCTGATTTCCATTAAATGATCGTCAACAACATTCGCAAGATGATATGTAGGATAACCGTCGGATTTTAACAGCACGGGATCGGGATTAACATCATCGTTCTTCCACTCAATGTCACCTAACAAATGATCATGAAAAACTGTTGTTTCGCCGAGCGGAATTTTCAGCCTGACTGTGCATGTTTCGCCGGACGCGGCCCTTTTGGCGGCTTCCGCCGGATCGACGCTTCTGCACAAACGATCGTAACCTGTTTCGCTTGAATGAGCTTCTTCCCTTTGCCTGCGGACTTCATCGATCCTTTCCGCTGAACAAAAACAATAATACGCTTTTCCGTTATCAAGAAGTTCCTGCGCGTATTTTTTATAATGATCCGTACGTTCCGATTGAACATACGGACTGAACTGTCCGCCGTTATCGGGGCCTTCGTCCCATTTAAAACCTAACCAGTTAAATGTATCGTAAAGGTTTTTCACATAACTTTCATCAAAACGGGCACGGTCAGTATCTTCCAGCCTTAAAATAAATTTCCCGCCATTGCCGCCGGCGGATCGCGAAAAAAGAAAATTAAAAAGCGCTGTTCTAATCCCGCCTATATGCTGAAGACCGGTTGGAGAAGGCGCGTAGCGTACTCGAATATTCATACTTTTTATGTTATCATAAAATAAATATGATGTCAGGAGGAAATAATGGCAAAGGAAAAAAAGGAAAAGCTGTCGGACAAATTATTTTTTAATCTGAAAAGCTGCTGGGAAGGAATTGACAAAAAGACTGAAAAAGAAGTTGACGACTTCGCTTCTTTATACAAGAATTTTCTTGATAACGGAAAAACCGAAAGGGAATGCGCAGAAATTACATGCAAGGCGCTTGATAAAGCGGGTTTTGTAAATATCGATACGTTGAAAAATAAAAAGCCGGAAACAGGAATGAAAATATACAAAAACATTCACGGCAAATCCGTTCTTGCGGCAGTCATCGGCAGAAAGCCGGCTTCAGAAGGTTTTAATATTCTGGGCGCGCATATTGATTCTCCCCGCCTCGATTTAAAACCGCGTCCGCTTTATGAAGATTCGGACCTTGCGCTCTTTGACACCCATTACTACGGCGGAATAAAAAAATATCAGTGGACAACAATTCCTCTTTCGATGCACGGCGTGTTTGTGGACGCAAACGGGAAAAAAACAATAATAAAAATCGGCGAAGAAAACGGAGATCCGGTTTTTACTGTAACTGACCTGTTAGTTCACCTTGCAAAAGAACAAATGGAAAAAAAAGCTTCGGTTGTGGTGGAAGGCGAAGACCTTGATATTTTAGCCGGTTCGCGTCCTTATAATGATCCTGACAATGAAGAAAAAGAAAAAGTGAAGCTTGCGTTACTCGACATGCTGAACAAAAAATACGGCATTACAGAAAGGGATTTTACAAGCGCGGAAATTGAATTTGTTCCGGCGTTTAAGGCATCCGATGTCGGACTGGACAGAAGCTTAATCGGCGCATACGGACACGACGATCGCTGCTGCGCTTTTCCTGCTTTGCAGGCGCTTCTTTCGCTTGCCGGAGCTGAACGCACAAAAACGAGCGAAGGTTCCGCTGCCAAAAACGCGCCTGAAAAAACGCTTGTGCTCTATCTTTCCGACAAGGAAGAAACAGGTTCCGCGGGAAATACGGGCGCGCGTTCGGTTAACTTTGAAAACTTTTTAAAATATTTATGCGGCGGCGAAGATCATCAGCTATGTTTTTCAAAATCATCAATGCTGTCCACCGATGTAAACGCGGCATATGACCCGACATACTCAGGCGTATTTGATAAGAAGAACGCTCCGTATATCGGCAGGGGAATTGTTCTTGAGAAGTACACAGGTTCGGGCGGAAAGTACGGCGCAAGCGACGCCAACGCAGAATTTGTCGCGAAGGTGCAGGCGATTATGAACAGCAATAAAATTCAATGGCAGACCGGCGAACTTGGAAAAATCGACAAGGGCGGCGGCGGAACAATCGCGCTGTACGCGGCTAATCTTGGAATAAATGTCCTTGACTGCGGCGTTCCTGTTCTTTCGATGCACTCGCCCTTTGAAGTAATCAGCAAGATCGATCTTTATATAACATATAAGGGATACACCGCGTTTTTAAAATACGCATAATAAAAAATACTACGTGTTTTTTATTATGCTCTTAACGCAGCGTTATGTGCATATCAAGAAGCTCTAGGAAATTGTTACGCGACATTTCTTCCCCGCCGAGGCTCATAAGGTGCCTGTTCGGAACCTGACAGTCAATGAAGGCGGCATCGTTGTCAAAAAGATATTTTGCAAGACTCAGGAACGCCGCTTTGGACGCGTTGGATTTTTTCGCAAACATTGATTCGCCGCAGAAAACCCTTCCCATTAATAAACCGTAGCAGCCGCCCGCGAGTTCGCCGTCAAGCCATGCTTCGACCGAATGCGCCCAGCCAAGGCGGTGCAGTTCGGTGTACGCTTCAATGATGTAACCGGTTATCCATGTGCCGGCTTGTCCCGGCCGCTTTATCTCCGCGCATCCCTTGATCACTCCGTCAAAATCTTTGTCAAATGTAATTGTAAAAACATTATTTTTAAATATTTTTTTCATCGATGAAGAAACATGCAGCGTATCAGGAAAGATCACGCACCGCGGATCAGGCGACTGCCAGATGATTGGATCTTCAGGGCCGAACCACGGAAAAATTCCCTGCTCATACGCTGAAAGCAAAATCCCCGGCGACAGATTTCCGCCGACAGAGATAATATCATTATCCCATTTTGATCTTTGCGGAAAATTAAAACGGTATGACTGATTGAGATACGGAAAATCAGGATCGGGTCCTTTCATAAATTCCATCAGATTAAACAAACTTCATTACTCGGTTTTAATATCAGATATTTTTAATATCAAATATCCCTTATAAATCATTTAATGCCGGTTATTGCACGCTCTCTGTTTCTTCAATAACTTCCATTTCATAATCATTTTTCCAGTCAACTACGGCATTTCCGCCTTCGCTCAGACGCCCGAACAGAACTTCATCAACAAAAAAACTTTTAATTTTATCTTCAATTAAGCGGCCTGCGTTCCGCGCGCCGAATTCGCGGCTGTAGCCTTCTTCGGCAAGCTTTTCGACACAGTTTCCCGTAACGGTCAGCGTAACTTTTTTTTCGGCAAGCTGAGCGGAAAACACGTCAAGCTCCTTGCGGACAATCGAAAGCATAATTTCGCGCGAAAGATGCCCGAAGCGGACGACAGAATCCAGCCTGTTTCGGAATTCGGGAGTAAACAATTTTTCCACCGCGTCATTAACGGCGCTTTCGTCCTGAATGCGATCGCCGAATCCTATAAGCCCCTTGCCGATGTCTCTTGCTCCCGCGTTGCTTGTCATTATCAGAATTACATTGCGGAAATCCGCCTTGCGCCCCTGATTGTCGGTTAATGTCGCGTAATCCATTATCTGCAATAAAATATTAAAAACATCAGTGTGGGCTTTTTCAATTTCGTCTAACAGAACGACAGCGTGCGGCTGTTTGCGAATTGCGTCTGTCAGCTGGCCGCCTTCTTCATAACCGACATAACCGGGAGACGAGCCGATAAGCCGCGAGACTGTGTATTTTTCCTGATACTCGCTCATGTCAAAGCGGATCATCGAAACGCCGAGAATGTCGGCAAGCTGACGGGCAAGCTCTGTTTTTCCTACGCCCGTAGGCCCCGCGAAAAGAAAGTTCGCGACAGGTTTTCCTTCCGCCCTGAAACCGGCTCTGGATCGTTTAACAGCTTTTACAACCGCGGCGACAGCGTCATCCTGCCCGAAAATCCGCTGTTTAAGACGCGTCTCAAGCTCTTTTAATTTTTCTTTTTCATTTTCGCCAACAGACCTTTCAGGAATGCGCGCAATCTTTGAAACAACGGCTTCGATTACAGACAGCTTTATATCGACAATTTCGATGCTGCCGTCCTGTTTTGACTGCGGACTTTCCGCACCGCCTTCCGTTTCACCTGACACAGCCTTGTTAGCTGTCATGCCGTTTTCTTCCATTTCGTCAAACAAAAAGTTTTGTATATGCTGTTCATGGTTTTTATACGCTTCAATCCGCGCGAAAGCGCCGGCTTCGTCAATTACATCGATGGCTTTATCAGGCAGGCGGCGCTCTGTAATAAACTGCGCCGAAAGACGCACGGCAGTTTCGATAATTTCATCGCTGTAATGAACATGATGGAAATCTTCATAACGCGATTTAAGACCTTTTAAAATATTAATCGCCGTCTCTTCTGAAGGTTCGTTAATATCTATCTTTAAAAACCTGCGCGAAAGCGCGCGGTCTTTTTCAAAATATTTGTTGTATTCTTCGTGAGTAGTAGAACCGATGCAGCGGAGCTTGCCGGAAGTTAACGCGGGCTTAAGCAGATTGGACGCGTCAAGAGCGCTTCCTGAAACTGAACCAGCCCCTACAAGCGTGTGAATCTCGTCGATAAAGAGAATCGCTTTTTCTTTCTTCAGCATTTCTTCCACAACCCGCTTGACCCTTTCTTCAAAATCGCCGCGGAATTTAGTGCCGGCGACAAGAGCGCCCATATCGAGCGAGAAAATGCAGAAATCCCTGATGACAGGCGGCACTTTACCCGCGACAATTCTCTGGGCAAGCCCTTCCGTGATCGCGGTCTTTCCCACTCCGGAATCGCCGACATGAATCGGATTGTTTTTCAGCCTGCGGCATAACACCTGCACAGTGCGGTCAAGCTCTTCTTCCCTGCCGATAACAGGCTCAAGTTTATGCTCTTTCGCCAACGCCGTTAAATCTATCGCATAACGTTCAATCGCGCTTTTTTTCGCCGCTTTTTTCTGCGAATCAGCGTCATCGTCAGCGCCTGCCGTTCCCGCGTCCTTTTCGGTTTTCATAGCCGAGTTTAAGAAATTACCGCTGCCTGAATTGTGGGAAAGTATCTGTAAAAGTTCCAGTCTTTTAATGCCCGCTTTCCGCAGATAGTAGGCGCTGTAGCATCGTTCTTCGTCGTAAAGTGAAACAAGAATATCTGAAACATCGATCGTTTCTTTCTGCGACGATCTGCTCTGTATAACGGCGCGCTCAATAATGCTGTGAAAGCCGACGGTTTTTGTCGGCTCGCCGGACGCAGTAACAGGGAGCTTTTGTTCAAAGTAATTTTCCATACCGGTTTTCAGATCTTCCAAATCCGCTCCGCAGGAAAAAAGCGCTCCCTGAACTTCATCAAAAGCCAGCGCCGCGTATAAAATATGCTCCGGTGTCAGATACTCATGATTGCGGAGTTTAGCTTCATTGTACGCAGCGTCAATAATTGCCTGTACATGACCGGAAATTTTCATTTCATTTTCCTCGTTAAACAGGAGCGGAACCATTCCGCATATCTTCTATTATACAATATAATCATATATTTTGGTAAAAAATTAAATAGTTTCTACAATACATTTAAGCGGGAATTCATTCGCCTTGGCAGCTGCATGAACCTGCTCGGTTTTGGTCACGGCAATATCCCATGTATAAACTCCGACAAGCCCCTTTCCCTTCTTGTGAACATCCAGCATTATCCGGCTTGCGTCATCAATATTCTTATGAAAGATAACCATTAATATTTCAATCACAAACTCCATAGTTGTGAAATGGTCATTTAAAAGTATCACTTTGAATTGATCCGGTTCTCTAATCTTTTCGGTAGTCTTTGTTACCGGCCTTTCCTTGACTCGCGGTTCCATATTCTAATTTTAGGGAAAAGCAGCGGAATGGTCAAGGATGGGGATGAATTGGAATATTAATAAATATTTTTTATTAGTTATACTTATAATAAACGAAGATTTTAAATTCAAAATAATTTGAAATATTATATCGATCTACTTCTCTACATTTTCATTCAATTTTTAAACTCCATATTCATCAGTCAAGATTTCCATTTGAGAAATAGCAGTCTTATTAATCGCAACGAATTTTTTTAGATCATTTGCGGAACTAAATTTAACTTTATCGCATTTGTTTGAATTCGATAATAACTTTTTGTCAGATTTTTTCGAATGTCCCAGCCAAGCTGTTTGTACTCCTTTTCTTTAAACCGTTGAAATTCTTTTATAAGGTATATTCTAATTCGGCGGAAATCTACATGCCAAACTCGAAAGCAATATACTTGTGAGCATACGTCCCGCCATAACGCTCGAGAAAGGATTGAATACCAATAGCATTTGTTTATTCGCACCATTCTTTGACGCTGATTTTGAAATTATTCAAACCTGCTTGATTTTAATTATGGCGAATTTACTACAAATAAAAATTTGACAAAATGTAAATAATGTTGTATATTTTAATTGCCACTAGGGGAGGCGGCATTGTAGCCTCCTCTGCCACGACCCGGTCTGATGATCGGGTTTTTATTTGCCTACAATGGCTCGAAGTTCGTCATAAGTCCAATAGCAGAGAGATTCTGTTTCTTCAAAATAACAAATACATTGTCCTTTATTAGTTGTACTTTTTATCTCTCCAGCTAATTTGGCTCTAACGCTTTCTATAGTAAAAGGCGTATATAATCTTAAAAATACATCATGCCTGGCTATTATCTCTGGATGACTTTCTATCATGGATAATCCTTGCTTAAAACCCTTTTTAAAGGCTTTTCCTAAAGTTGTACGATTCCCGGATATTGTTTTTAGTTCCATAATAGTACCGTCTAAAACTAAATCGACTCGTCTAATTCCTGTACTTTTATACCCGTTTTTCTCAGGCAGGAAATATGCTACGCTTCCTCTTTTTGTTAATATTCGTACATCTGAAATTTCTCGATTAAGTTTGGCTCTTTCTTTATAACTCCCGGACATGCGGCTTTTTGCAACAAATATATTTTCTCCCTGTTGTATCCATTCTTCATTAGGAAACAATCGAGAAGCGAGTTCATGTGTTGCTTTATATTTTGCCTCATTTATCTGCATGGTTCTATTGACATCATAGCAAATATGCTATACATTTGTCAAGTATGTATTATCCTCAGATTAGATGGATTTGGAAGAAGATATTTTAACCACAGAGGACACAAAGAACTACAACTTAAGTTGCTTAGAGTTATGGTACAGGGCTTGGGTTGAGGTATAAAGGTCGTTGTTGATTAGAGGTTTTTTAATTTTAAATGATGAAAGCGAAGAAGCAGTACTAAGGAACAAGGTAGAGGGGGTTTAATTTTAACGAAAGCATAATTTTTTATCGATTTACTGTATTTTTTTAGGAAAATCATTTATAATGTGATATTATTTTTCTATTATGAATATAAAGTTTTGTTTTTAAATTGAAATGTTTTATATTTTTGTACCATATCAAGGAGGGGAAAATGAAAGTCAATAGGATGATTATTCACAATCTAAAAAAAGAACAACAGGAAAAAGCGGAACTGTTAATGTCAGATAATGCATTAGATACTAATGATGAAAAGGTTATATCTATTATTACAGAATTAAATTCCAGATATAAATCAAATTACAATCAAGGTGTTTTTTCAAAAAAAGTTGGAGATATGGATACATTTCAAAAAGAATTTGACATTTATCTTAAAAATAAAAAACCTTCAACAGCAGAACGGTTTTTTGTTTTTTCTGAAAAAACCATTAAATTACTATATAGCCGTATTGATTCAATTCAAGCAGCAAAAGGTGGTTATATTGTTTATGCTGATTATGAACCAACAAAATCTCGCCATTATTTCTCTGTCTTTTTAATTCGAGATGTTACTGGAAAAGTTTTTAAATCTAAAAAAAATGTTATAACTGTAGAAGAAATAGTACATGCAGATACAGCCAATCTCGCAATGGCATGTAGAATTGATATTTCAAAATATAAAGATATCACACCAAATTCCGAAGATACTTATCTTGGTTTCATAAGTGTAAAACAGCCAGAAACATCCGCTTATTTTTTAGATTGGATTGGTGCAGAACGGAGGAAGAGAAATAACGAAAATTCAAAAAAATTACTTAGTATCATCACAAATATGGATTCTCCCAATGATAAAGATGGTAAACCGATAGAGCGCAGTATATTTTATCGACAAGTATATGATACGATCAAAACTTTTGGAAAAAATGATATAAATGTAAATACAATTAGTTCCATAATTTTTAATGATGATGCGAAGATTATGGATTATGCTGAAGAAAATGATATTGAATTAGAAACAGAGTTTTACCCAGATAATTCAATATTTAAAAGATTAAAATTTCACTCTGCACAGGGGGAAGATATACATCTTAGATATCCGCCTACATTTTTTATGGATAAAATAAAAATTTCTGATAAAGATTCGGATACAATAATAATTAAATCTAAATCCCTTGTAGATTCAATATTGAGAGAAGAAAACAAACAATGACACAAAAAGAAGCCGTTAGTCTTTTAACTTTTCTCGCATCTCATTCATCTGTTATTAGTGAAGAAATGTACTTTACTATTATAAATGAAAAATATTCTGACATTATTACTAAACTCGCAGAAATAAATGTAGAATTCGAAAATATGGGTGATACTACAATTAGATTAAAGATTGATTATTCTAAAGAACTTGATATCGAGCTTTTCTGTAGTACAGATAGTTTCTATAGAAAATATAAAGAAACAACATCTTTATTATTAATTTTAGGTAATAAGGATAATGATACTCTAATTTCAGTCATAAATAATAATTATATTATTTTTCAACAAATACAGAAAGGTATGACTGATAATGTTACAACTAATTATTTATATTTAAAAAAAATAATTAGTTTATTATTAAAATCAAGAGCTATTGATTATTATGATACGGCTAATAATCGTTTCTTTTTTCTATCTCCCGAATGTGGAAAATTAGAAATACATGAAGATGATATAAGTAATCTTGTTTGTATTTCTAAATTGAATATTAATCTTTATGACACCTATGTAAAATTTAATTCAATGTTTGAATATCAAAAAGGTTGGGAATATATACTAAAAAATAAAATTATTAGAGGGCTTGAAGATTTCGATATTGAAAAGGAAGGTTTTAAAGAATTAATTTTAAATCTTTCTAAATTTATAAGCGTTACAGAAAAAGATTATGAAATATTTTTAACCTCTAGAAAACACGAATCAATTATACAACAATTTGAAAATGAAAAATATATATTTGCTGAAAAAATTAGGTCAATCTTACAAAAAATATCAAGTAGTATTATTTCAATTCCACTCGCTTTTTTTAGTGTATCATTTGCAATGAAAGAAATAAATGAATTATGGCAATTAAATATAATAGTAATTTCATTATTTATATATACAATATTTTCTTTAATTGTTAACTATCTTTTCTTAGGTGATCTTGATATATTAAAAGAAGAAATGAAAGTAAAAAAGGATAATATTTCTATGGGAATGTTACATCTTGAAGCAAGTTTAAAAAAAATTATTAAGCCATACTTTAGAAGAATTACCTTTCTTAAGGTGCTTGTTTTTTTATCAATGATTTTATTTGCACTCATATTTTTATTTTTTGTTTTTCTTTATACTAACAATAATAGACAAATGGTGAATATATGAAAATTGTTTTAAGAATATTACATGGAAATATTTTTAATTGTAAACAAGATATTAGCAATAAGACACTCCCCCATGCCCAACCCTAACCCCCAACGCCTTGAGCTACGCATACTCCTAGAAAACCCGACAAAAAGCTACCACGCCAAACACCGCACAAATAAAAACGATATATTCGACAATCGCCTAATCTTCGGTGATAATCTGCTTGCACTTAAAGCATTGAAACAGTAATACACAGGTAAAGTAAAATGTATTTATATAGACCCGCCGTATAACACAGGAAGCGCAAAAAAATAAAGAACAATGTGTTGTAGAAGGTTGAAATTTTGAATACTTATTGCTCCTACGCAAACCATTTGCCGATTTTTTAAGTAAACACATGAAAGCTGTATTTGACAATGAATGGTGGAATAATTGTGTTGTGCCAAATATAAAAGAACCGTTTAAGAAGAAAATGGACGATTTGGATTTTTACGATTTATTAAGAATCCTAATTAATCAATGGAAAGAACTTTATACAAGTATTACGGGAAAATGCAATGATAATGCAAATGACGATAATTTTAAATTATTATTTGATGTATTAAAATTAAGAAATATGATATCTCATGCAAACGAAAACAGACTTTTTATTAATGATGTTTATAGACAACTTTCAATACTTCTTGATTTTTCAAATTTTATAAACGCTTATGAATATATTATTGTCAATTTAAAAAATGATTTAAATAAATTCACAAAAGAAAAAGATACAAATGATGAAAGAAAAAGAGAAAAATTGTTAGAACTAATTATATTAGAACTAATTATAAGTGAAGTATTATTCCCTTCAATGACACGAAACGATCTACCTGTCGATTATAAAGACAGCAATTTAAGAACAATGATAATTTTACAAAATATGAAAACAGCGGATGAAATTTATGATTTTTATTCGGGATCATTACAATCTACTAAAGGACAACGTTCTTATAATATTGGTAAAGAGCATAATTTAACTACATTTTAGGATATTCGGGATAAAATTAACGCAGTGATGGGTGAGTAAGAATAAAAATGAGTAAAGAATGCAAATACTTCCATGATTTATGTAATAAAATTCAAAAACAAAGATTTCCATTCGATATTAATAAGATACCAATGAATGGAATTTATATTTTATTCGAGAATGGAGAATTAGCACATTCTACATATAGAATAGTACGAATTGGCATAAATAAAAACGATAATAATTTACAGAAAAGAATTATGGAGCATTTTATTACAGAGAATAAAGATAGGAGTATATTCAGAAAAAATATCGGAAGAGCATTACTTAATAAAAATAAAGATAATTATATTAAAGCATGGGATATTGATTTTACATATAAAAAAAATAAAGAATTGTATAAAGACATTATGAATATTAAAAAACAGAATGAGATTGAGAAAAAGGTTACAGAGATTATACAAAATAATTTTTCATTTATTGAACTTCGTGAAGATAATAAAGAAAAAAGGCTATTATTAGAATCAAAAATTATTTCAACGGTCTCTCTTTGCAATGAATGTATACAATCTGAAAAATGGCTTGGAAATTATTCTCCAAAAGATAAAATTAAGAAAAGTGGATTATGGCAGATAAATGAGCTTTATAAAACCCCCTTAAATGAAAATGAAATTGAGTTTTTAAATCTAAAAGTAAATAAAATTATGAAGTAAAAGAAAGGAGTAATATGATGAAAAAAAATTATATTCCAGTATTAAGTTGTTCTGGTAGTAAGAATAAAGAGTGGTTTAATTATAAAGATAAACAACCTGTTATTTTTGTTGCTTCACCTGATGAAGCAACAAAAAATCCTCCTTCTAGCGCTCCTAATGGTACATTATATTGTGAACCAGATGGTAAAATTATTAATACCGAAAAAACATGGCGAGAATTAGTAAAAGAACAAAACCATCCCGATCTTGTACCAGCATATGAATTGTATAAAAATGATATATATTACAAGCTTTTTAATGAATATGATAGATATTTTTATATTATTTCTGCTGGGTGGGGGATAATCAGAGCAAGTTTTAAACTTCCATTTTATAACATTACATATTCAAATCAAGCAAAAGTTCCTAAATATTCTAGAAGAACTTATAATATGAAATGGAATGATTTCAATCACTTGCTAGAAGATTCTAATGACTTTGATGACAATTCGGTAATAATTCTTTTTTCTGGTAAAGATTATATTGAGCCATTTTGCAAAATGACAAGATCAATTAAGAAAAGGAAAATAATAAAATATATCGCTGAAAATATTATAGAAAAAGAAGGTTATGAGTATGAGGAATATTACAAAAATGGTACTAACTGGCAATATGAAGCAGCTAAAGACTTCCTAAAATCATAATTTAAATAAACAAATTATTTTCCCCAAACCATTAAGTCTCCCCAATCCAAGCCATTATTAAAGTATAACCAAATTTAAGGGGGATAAAATGCCGGATAAAGGAAGAATAATGTCTCAAACTTATTATGAGAGACAAAGCAAATTAATCGAACTTTATAAAGAAGCATTTAGAAGGAAAGAAACGTGCGAAAATGATACCGTCATGGCTCTGCGAACGATTGGTTTTAGTGAATTAATGGCTGCCAATCGGGTACGGGAATGGGCTGTATTATCCGACACTTATGAGCAGGAAACAGATAAAGCGAAAAAACGCAGACACAGACAACAAGCTTCATTGGAGAAGTATGTTTTTACCATAATGCTTGATAAAAAATATTTTAACGAAGAAAACAAAAAATATATGAATGAACATAAGCTGTTAAAAGCAAAATATAAAAAGAAAGAATTACTAAAAGATGATTGCGTGAGGCAACTCATACAGTCTGGATACAGTAAGGAATTCGCTGGATATATAGTAGACAAGTGGGAAACGGAGAGATAAATGAAAAAATTAATCGTATTATTTATTATTTTACTAACTGTATCATCACTTGCCTTTTCACAATTCGTTTTAGAACAGCCTGTTATCGAATTTGATGTTGACTTCGGAAATAATTCTTTAGGGATATTACGTTATTACGGTTTTCGTGTAAGCGAAGATGAATTTTGGTATGAGGCAGTTTCAAGCTCTATTTTTTATAACCTAATAGATCCTTCAGAAACATTAATACTACCATCTTTTACATTGATAGAAGATAATTCAAGCCTTGATGATTATATAAAAAGCACAATGCGAAGATATAATATTAATGTATGTATAACTTTATATTCTAATATCTATGATGGATTTACATATATGGTAAATTACAGTTTCGATAACTTTAAAACTTTTGGTTTTATTTCAATGGATTCAACAGGTTATGTATCGCCTTTTAATCGTTCCGAAACACAACCGCCAGTAACTACATCGTCTTTATTTACTGTTGTGACAGGAAGAGTTGTAACAAGTAATGTAACAGAAGAAGAATTATTAAAAAGAATAAATCTTCAAAGCTATAATGATATTGTTTCATGGCTGCGCTGGAACAGTAATAATTATGTTGAATCTACAGGCGTTCAACATGACAGGCTTGTTAATGTATTAGTTAATAATTTTAAATTTGAACGAAGCGCTGCGGAAAACACAATCAGAAATATTGGAAATTATTACAAATTTAAATGATTTAAAGATTCAAACGGACGAATTACAGATTGGATTGTGTATTTTGAGGAATAACAATTTAGTAACTTTTAATTGAGGTAATAATTATGGAAGAAAATTTTAATTTTTTAAATGTAATGCAAGAGCATCTAGAAAAAATAGGAAAGTTAAATCCCCCTACTCAAGCACAATTAGACAGGAAAGAAGGAATTACACTTGATTTTTCGACACATGTTAAATATATGATCTATGCTCTTTTAAGTAATCAAGAGAGATGGATTCATGTTGAAAATAATTTATCTGAAATTGATAAAGTATTTTTCAATTATAATATTGAGAAAATTAAAGAAAAATCAGGGAACTATTTTTTTGAAAAGATCAAATCATATCTTACTCGTGGTTTATCATTTGAAAAACAAATGAAAAGCTTACATAAAAATATAGAGATTCTGGAATTAATAAATAATGAAAATAATGGAGACATAGATTCTTATATAGTTTCTAAACAACCTAAGGAAATAATTATTGATTTTAATACAAAATATAAACTGCCAAATATGGGTGTTTCACTTATTTGTGAATATCTAAAAAATGTTGGCGTTGAATGTGCAAAACCTGATACTCACATAATGAGGTTTTTAAGTAAAACACGGAGAGGTTTTCTTTTAAAGGATGAAGCTCATATTGTAAAAAAAGGTAAAAAAATTGAAACAATTTGGACTGATAATGATAAAATTAAAGCTCTGAAAATTATTGAAAATATGGGAGAAAAATCAGGGAAAACATCCAGTGAAATTGACAGAATAATTTGGAGCTATTGTGCAGATGGTAAAGGTGAAATATGTACAAAAAGCCCAAAATGTAATATTTGTGTTATAAAAGATAGGTGTAATCGTGATAAACCGGGGGTAAAGTTTTAAATATCGAACTAACAATTTTTAACTCTTAATATTGACAAAATAATATAATGAGAATACAATCACTTTATTTAAAATTGGAGGATATTCTTATTATGAGTGATATACGTGATGGTTTTAAAGAATATTTACGAGCGAATAAAGATAATATATCTGAAAAAACAATAGGGACGTATTATTCTGACTCTATCTTTTGTGAAACGAATGCCAAAGATTTAGATATTGATTTTCAACAAATTTTAGATGATGGAATACCTGATGATCTTCCTAAAAAATTATTAAATTATTTGATAAAAATTGGCAGAAAAAATCCAAAAAGTGATACAAGCGGTTATATTAATAATTTAAATAGTTTAATCAACTATAATAATGAGGAAAAACCTACCAAAAAACAATCTGATAATTACCAAGAAGATTTGAGTAAAATAAAGAATAACCATGCTAAGAAAAAAAATAAAAAAGAACAATTAAATAATCAACCTGATAAAATAAAACAACGTATTGACGATTTAATAATATTAATAAACGATAACTGTAAAAATAAAAATTATGAACCTGTTTTTTACGATTTAAATACACGGGAAATGTGGCGTGCCATTGAAAAAAATTGTATATCTAAGGAAATATTTATTAATTTTTCATTAAATCTTTACAAATTAATTTACGAAACTACAAGAAAAGAAAATCCTAAGTACAAAAAAAATAATCAAGAGCCATTTTATATATACAGGCTTCCAAAAGAATTTTTGAAAAATGGTACGTCAACTAAACATTTTATGGATATTGTAGGAACTCTTCGTCATAAATATGCTCACAAAGAAGCGAAATACAATGTAAAAATAAATGAAATTTCGTATCCAGAAATATTACAAGAACTCTTAAAAAATATTAAAGAGCCACCAGATTATCAAAAACTACAAATTGAGATATTAAGATTATTTGAAAATGCTATGAAATTTTTACTAGATAGTCAGTAAACCCTTAACTCCCCCAAATCCCAGCCATTATATTTATAAGGAGAACCAAAATGAAAGTAGTAATTATAACCGTACCAATGAAACCACCTCACGAAATTTCTAAAGTTCAATATCCTGTAGACGGCAATAAATCAATCGAATATGACAAACCTGTCCGCTGTCCGATTAATGGCGTTCTTGCTAAATCATTACAGAAAGGTGAAGAAGTCAAAGTAATTTATATAATGACTCCAGGCGATAACAGCGAATGTCCTAAAAATAAAGATGAATTTATAAACGAACTTTCAATTATTAATCAAGAAATTGGAGCTAAATTCATCTACGATACTGTTGATATAGCGTTCTTGCCAACAAAACAAACCTATAATAAACTCATTACTGATTTAGCGGAAAAAATCCCCGAAAATGCGGAAATATATACAGATATTACATACGGCTTTAAGCCTGAAATATTATCCTTGTTCTGCGCTCTTCGCTTTGTTGAAGAATTTAGGGACGCTATTGTTCAATTTATCATTTATGGAAAAATGGAATTTAATAAAACAACCCGAGAACCTGAACACCCAAAATTATTTGATATTACATCACTATATTATCTTTTTAAATTAATGGGAACAATGGGCGCTTCAAACGCTGAAACAGCGACAGAAACATTAAAAGAATTCTTTGCTATGTAAGAGGTTTTTTGTGAATAACTGCAAAGAACAAGAAATTATATACATAGAAAAAATATTTAGTATATTCACACAATGCCGCAGAGAGCAATCCACCGACCGCCGACAGGTATATTTTGGTCAATTATGCGGTCAAATATTCAAATGGTGTAATCTAAAAAATATTGAAGATATGGGGGAGGAAATCTGCATTGTTTGCAAGCGAATACTTAAAGAGGAAAGTAAGGCGAATATACCAAAAGAAAAGACCGAATTTATTAAGTATATTTATACAGCGTTAAAAACAGAAAAAGCAAACTACCACCGAACTTATGAATCAGGAATAATAAAAATACCTAAAGAAAAGAAATCAAAATTAAAAGATATAGAAAATGTATTAAAAATGGAAGAAAGCAATTTGGGAAAAAAATTATCTTTTGAAGAAAAATCACAATTTTTATACAACTGGTTCAAATTCAATAAAAATGACTATCAGAAATATGTTGATTTACTTAATAAAAAATATGTAGGCAGTATTACAATAAATGAAGAGGATAAGACTGATTTATTAAATATTGCGATTAATGCTTATTACGATAAAGATATTAATATTAAAAATTATAATTTATTTTCACAAAATATAGAAACACTCTGTGAAGCGGTAAATATTATTTTAGAAAAAAAGCAAATGCGAACCAGAGATTGTTATAAAGCCCTTTTTACATTGTATTGTATAGATAATCATTCCGATACTGCGGAATTGGAAGGTTTATCTTCTGTCCTCGACATAGACCTTTTAGAAGCATATCTAAAAGATAAAAGGAAACCTACACAAAGAGAAATCTATCAAAAGTACCATTCCGATATAAAAGACAAAGGCGCTGAAGCCCGTGCCTCAGAATTATTAAGCATTTTTCTTGCAGATTTACGTCAATATTTAAAAGAAAAAAAGCCGTAATTTTTATCTCTTAAAACCATTAAGTCCTCCAAAATCTACCTATTATTTATATTACGGAGGAACAAATGCGCGGCGGCGGATATTTAATTGCTGTAATCGTTTTTCTTCTTTTAGCATGGCATTCATGGAACCAGGAACTAAAATACATTGAACATACCGCTAATCTGGCTTCAACCGCGCCAACAGTAGCTGCTGCGGCAGCATCGCGAACTACATCTGCTACAACATCAAATTCAAATACTTCGCAGCATGAAAATATCGAACAAACCCTTCGTGTAGTTTCGCAAAAATGGAAAAGCAACGATGTAAATAGAGACGGTCTGTATAATTGCATCGATGCCGCAGTTTTATTTTATCAATACTTCCCCGATAGAAGTAAAGTCTCAATAATAATTAACGTCAATCAAAAAACCGGCATGAACCATTTATTTAATGCAGTTTTAATTAACGGTTCATGGATAGCAATCGAACCGCAGGCTTACGTAATTAATCACAGATCATATTTGATGAAAGATGTATGGGGCAATCAATATGATAATGCATATAACCGTGTCGCCACCCAGGATTATTCAAGATACGTAAATTAAGGAGCTATATATGCATGTTGTATGGTTATTTTTAGCTTTAGTTACAGTAATTATTTGGATTTATGTCGAAGGTTAATGAGGTATTAAATGCAGGAACAGCTGGATGAAAATTTATAGGAAATTGAAGCGCAGCAATTTATCACGCCCAAAGATAAATTAGGCTATGCAGAAGAATACATTATTCTTGATGGAGATAATGAGTTGTTAAATTATTCTTTATCTAACAGTCTTGATGATATTAAAATCGCGGTTTATGCCAGAATAGGCATTAATATAAATTTAGATAAAGTTAAATGGGAGAAAAATCAAGATCTTTCTATAAGCGTTAAGCATCTTATGAATAAACATCATGTATCATTTTCTATGACAACATATTTTAATAAAAAAAATATCAAAAATTTTGTTATAAACATGCGTGTCGGCGACAATTGGTTCATAACAGGTTTCTATGTAATAGACGGAAAATATTATAGCTGGGATTTCTTTGACGCATTCGAGAAAATAAAAAGGTTTCTTGAAGATCATTCAATTGATCCAAAAGAAATATTAAATTGACATAATTGAGGATAACATGGAAAAATATTATCAGATACTTGGAATACCAAATAACTCATCAAAAGAAGTTATAAAAAAGGCTTATTATGAAAAGATAAAAGCCCTTCACCCGGATAAAATACACGGCACGCCGCTTGAAGCTACAGCTACCTTTTTTACGGCTGAGATTAACGAAGCATATAATAAGCTGATGTCTCAAGCTGACGAAAAAAAGACATTATCAAATCAAGAAAATCAAAATAAACCAAAACAAAGCGATTCAAAACAAAAAGATTTTATAGAAGAAGAAATTTATATAGAAAATTTTGGTTTATTAAGATATACGCTTTCAAACAATATAAACATAATATTAAATTCTATTACAAGACGATCAGGGGTTATAATCCCTGACAGCGCCAAAGAAATACCGTGGACTAAAAATACAAGACTTTCTGAAAATGTAAAAAAATCAATGAATAAAAATAATATGAATTATTCAACAACTATGTATTATTCTGATTCATATATACAAATAATAATAAATAAACGAATTGGAAATACATGGTATGTTACAGGTTATGATGATACCCCTATAGGAGTTACAAGTACAAAAATTTATTATAACAAAACAAATAAAAACACTAAAAAATCAGAATCAAGCGGAGTCTTTAAAAAATTAATATTAATATCAATCGCAATAATAGCTTTTATTTTTATATATAATTATTCAAATAACGCATTAACTGCCGGTAACCGTCCTTTTTCACTAGCTAATAAATCAACGCAAGTTTATGCTGTCGTTGTTTCATGTGACTGGCTAAATGTACGCAGTTCTCCTTCATCAGTTAATAGCAGCAATATAATAGGAGCAGTTCAAGTAAATACCAGAGTTGAAATTCTGGAGAATACTAATAATGGGTGGGCAAGAATAAAATACAGCTTAGATAAAACAGGATATGTTCATGGAAATTATTTATCACGGTAAATAAATTTTCATTCCCTTCTCAAAACCCCTTCACCCACTCACTAACTTTTTTCTTCATTTCTTCGGCGTTTTTCGCAGCGCTAAAAAAATCAGTCTCGGCGGTTATTTCGTTACCTGCTAATAATGTTTTAAGTTTTTCAAGCGAATCTCCTTTACCGCCTGCGTGGCAGACAAAGACGGCGGTTTTTTTGCCGGTAATTGCCGTGTTAGTAATAAAAGTTTTAATTGGCGCCGCGGGAGAGCCTGCCCAGACAGGAGCTCCGATGATAATCAGATCATAGTCAGCAGGATTAAATGTATATGGTTTAAGCTGCGGCAGTTTTTTGGAAAACATCATGCCGCCTGCCCAGAAAAACCTGGCGATTTTTCCGCGTTTCCTGTCATCTTTTGTCTGCAGCCTGATTAAATCCGCGTTTAATAGAGATTTAATTTCTTCGCTAATAAAAGCGCAGTTTCCGTCAAGTGAATAAAAAACAACCGCTGTTTTCATAATCGCTCCTTGTATTAAAAATTACCCGTAAATACAAATTCAAATCAAATTAATTATAGCACATCACGTTCTAAAGCAGTACAGTTTCAGTTATTTTTTTTGCGGTTTCTTTATCAAGCAGTTTTTCTATGATGGCGATTGAAAAGAGTCCCGCTGTTCCTGCCGCGCGGCTTGTAATAATATTTCCGTCGGTTACAACGCTTTCTGCCGACCAAGTCCCGTCAGAAACTTTTTCTTCCATTTTGGGATAACAGGTAAACTTTTTTCCGGCGATAAGACCGAGCGGCGCAAGAATTATAGCAGGAGACGCGCAAATTGCGCAGACAAGTTTTTCTTCGGCTGCCATATTTTTAATTAACGCTCCGGTTTCTGCGGAAGCGGAAAGATTTGCCGCGCCCGGCATTCCGCCTGGAAGAATTACAGCGTCATAACATTTTTCCGCCTGTCCCGTCTTTATTAATTCAGGCAAAGTTATGTCAGCTAACAACCTGACGCCGGTCCATCGTCCCGTAACAGTCAGGCTGTCGGAAATTGATACGGTTGTAACTTCGATTCCGGCGCGGCGAAGATAATCAACCGGGGTAATAGCTTCGACTTCTTCAAAACCGTCAGCAAGCAGAACAATCGCTTTTTTTGCCATATGTTTTCTCCTGTAATATTTTTATCTTTTCAGGAACTTCGCCAACTTTTTAAGTTTACCGCTTTTTATCTTCGTTCCGGGTACCGTAAGAATTTCCCTTGCCACCCTGTTTCCGAACCCGGCGCATTCTGTAATTGACTTGCCGCGTATCCATGCGCTGATGAACGCGGCGCAAAAAGCGTCTCCCGCGCCGACAGTATCATGCGGAATTATTTTAAACGTATCTTCATCGTAAATATTTCCGCCTGCTATTACAAGCGCGCCGCGTCCACCCAGTTTAATTATGATAATCGGAAACAGTTCCCCGTCTGTGATTATTTTCAGCATCGGACAGACATCACGCATAATAATCGTTTCTTTTTCTTTATCAGAAAACGAATAACAGTCGCCCTGTCCGTTTAACCTGATTTCTATATAAAGGGTAAGCGCTTCATCGGCGTTCAGGAAAATAAAAAGCGGAAAGTTACGCGCATACGTTATGATTTCTTCTGCTTTGTTTTTCACCTGAAAAACAGAAGCAACATCAAGAGCCACAGGAATTCCCTGCCTGCTTGCGGAAAACAAAACATGCTGAACAAGCGGGCGGCGGTCAAGAACGTAGCCGTCAAGGACGACAACTTCGGAACTGCCGATCATTTCTTTGCTGATATGCGATTCATTCAAATCAAGGGCGGCGCCGGGACACGCGGCAAATCTTAAATCTCCCGCGTCAACGTTACACGCAAAACACAATCCCGTTTTGTTGCCAGATTTTTCAAGCATGACAGTAGCGCCGGAACTTATAATTTCTTTTTCAAAAAAAGAGCCCGGTTCGTCATTGCCGGCGCATCCTGAAAACGCCGACTTCATTCCGAGCATTGCCGAAATTTTGGCGACATTCGCGGCGCCTCCGCCGGAACATTTAACGGCTTTGGTAAAATCAATTGACGGCTCGTTAAAGATTGATTCAGCCGCGTTCCTGTCAATATGCTGAACGGGATCGCGTATACCGTACTTTAAAGCGAGACTATTATCCATTTTTATAAATACATCGACAATAGGATTGCCGATACAGAGTAACTCAGTCTTTTCCAACTTTTATTCCTTCGTAACTACATGAGGCATTACAAATAAGAAATGAGGACTAGTATTCCTCACTCTACCTAGGTTTGGCAATAATATCCGCAAGGCCGGGATTTTTTACAAGGTCGCCTTTCAAACCTTCAGCCCGTCCCTTGTTCACATAATCCCTGTTTTGGAATGAATATTTAAATTTCGTATGCGTGTCATACGTTCCCTGCATAAGCGCAAACGCGTCTTCTGTCATTACAAGTTCTTCATCCGTCGGGATAATGAAAATGGGTATTTTTGATTCCGGCTTGCTGATAATCGTTTCTGTGTTTCTTGTGCATGAAGTCCTGTTCTTCTGCGGATCAAAAACCATGCCGATTCCTTCAAGACCGTTAAGATATTTTTCGCGCATGAACCACGCGAACTCGCCGACTCCCGCGGTAAACACAAGCGCGTCTACCCTGCCAAGAACAGCCTGATAGGCGCCGATGTATTTTTTAACCTTATGCGCTTCGATATATTGAGCGCGTAACGCTTCCTTATCGCCAGCGACAGCCGCCGCCTGAATGTCGCGCCTGTCTGTATGCTTGCCGGTCAATCCAAGGAGCCCCGCCTTTTTATTAAGGGCGCTTTCAATTTCCGCGGCGTTCATTCCGGTTTTGCGCATAACGTAGAAAGGAAGAGACGGATCAACATCGCCTGAGCGCGTCCCCATTACAAGCCCTTCAAGCGGAGTCATTCCCATCGACGTATCAAAAGAAAGCCCGTCTTTAACCGCGTTAACTGACGCGCCGTTTCCGATATGACAGATTATCACATTTGTTTTAAAAGGATCCTGCCCAAGAAGAACTGCTGCGCGTTTTGCGGTATATAAAAAACTTGTTCCGTGAAAACCATAACGGCGGACCTGATATTTATCGTACCAGTCAACAGGAACCGCGTACATGAAATTTTCAGCCGGCATTGTCTGATGCCATGCTGTGTCCATGATCGCGCAGTGCGGAACATCAGGTAAAACTTTTTTTGCCGCTTCAATGCCCATAATGTTTGCGGGGTTGTGAAGCGGGCTTAAATCCTGCATTGCCGCGAAAGCTTCCATCGCCGCGTTATCTACTATTACGGATTTTGTAAACTTGTCACCCCCGTGAACAACACGGTGGCCGACAGTTTTAATAACTGACATGTCGCTTAATACACCCATATCCTTGCTTGTCAGTGTTTTAATAATTAAATTAATCGCGTCAGTGTGGGTCGGACAATCGTGATTAAAAGTTACTTCATCTTTGCCTTTAGCTTTATGCGTAATGAATGATCCGCCGATGGTTACTTTTTCTACAATACCCACTGCCAGCACATCTTTTGTATCCCAGTTATAAACCTGGTATTTAGCTGATGAAGATCCGCAATTTAATGTTAAAATAATCATTTTTTTCCGCCTTAATAAAAGATAAGTAAAATAATAACATATAAAAATAAATTAAAAAAGCCTGACTTTATGAAGATTTTATTTAATCATCCATTTTAATTGCTTTATTCATGGAAATAGTATATTCTTCAAGTTCAGGGAGTTTTGAATGAAAAAATCAAATCAGAGTACAAGAAGAAAATCAATAAAACGAAGCGTTCTACTTTTTTCAGTAATTTTATTTTTATTAATTTTCATTGGCGGAAGCTTTATTTTCATAGTTTCAATGACAAATACGATTCAGGAAAATACAGGTCATGAGCTGCAAAAAGCGCTGGAAATTGAACGTATAAAACTGGAATCTTCGGTTAACGGAGAAATCGCGATAGCGATGAAAATGGCGGACTCGCCGGTTATTCAAACTTACTTCAGCAATCCTTATGATCCGGAATTTGAACAAATCGCTTTCATGGAGATCGCGGGTTACCGCAGGGCGTTTGTAGGCAATTCTGTTTTTTGGGTAAACGATATAGATCATAGATTCTATTCAGACGATCAATACTCGCATACTCTTGATGTAAACGATCCAAATAATTACTGGTATTTAATGACCTTGAGAGAAACACAAAAATATAATTTTAACATAAATTATAACGCTGATCTTAATGTGACAAATCTCTGGATCAACGCGCCTGTTTTTGACAGCCGGCGCAATCCGATCGGCATACTTGGAACAGGCATTGATATAACGTCATTTGTTGAATCAATATACAAGAATTACACAGGAAAAGCGGCTCTTTATTTCTTTAATGAAAACGGAGAAATTACAGGCGCGCGCGATTCAAAACTGGTTTCGAACAAGGAAACATTGTTTCATTACCTTGGCGAAGTCGGCAATGATATTCTTGATAACGCGCTGGCTCTTGGAAGCGGAGAAGTCCGCACATTTGGATCTTCTATCGGCGAAGTCGCGGTCGGCTCTGTGCCGGCGCTCGGCTGGTATATCGCGGCAATTCAGACAATCGGCATTGCGGATATTCTCGGCAGCAACATGACATTCCAGTTCCTTACAATGATCATTGTAATCGCTGTTATTTTTGTAATTTTCTACGTATATATTTCGCAGATGATTATGCCGATGAATGACATGGTTAAAACCCTTGATCATATTTCCGTAGACTGGGACTTAACGCAGAAAATAAAACTTCGCAGCCATTCAAAAGACGAAATAGGAACGTTAGGTGAATTCTTTAACCTGACGTTCGGCAAAATGAAGGATCTGCTTGTCCGCATAAAAGGAAAAACAGTTTCGTTGACTGATACGGGCGAAGAGCTCACTTCCTACATGATTAAAACAAGAAAAGACCTTGAAGGCATAGATAACAACATTCAGAATATGAGGAAAGAAGTTTTATCCCAGGCTGACAAGGTAAGCGATACCGCCAATTCAATGGATCGCGTAATGCACGGACTTGACGGGCTTAATAAACAGATCAGCATTCAGGCGGAGAGCGTTTCCCAGTCGTCATCTGCAATCGAAGAAATGCTCGCGAATATTCAATCGGTAACGCAGACGCTTGTAAAAAACACCGGAAATATCAAATCGCTCGCGGAATCATCCGAAGCGGGGCGTACGGATTTGCATAAAGTTTCAGATGACATTCAGGAAATCGCGCATGAATCAGAAAGCCTTTTACAAATCAACTCGGTAATGCAGACAATCGCGAGCCAGACAAATCTTCTAGCCATGAACGCGGCAATCGAAGCCGCGCACGCAGGCGAATCAGGCAAGGGCTTCGCGGTTGTCGCCGACGAAATCCGCAAGCTCGCGGAAAATTCCGGCAAGCAGTCCAAAACAATCAGCGCAGTCTTAAAAAAAATTAAAACAATGATCGACACTATCACCAAATCGACAAGCGTAGTTCTTGAACGTTTTTCCGTTATTGAAAACGAAGTAGAAACCGTATCGAATCAGGAAAGCCAGATTCGCAGCGCGATGGAAGAACAGGGACAGGGCAGCAAACAAATCCTTGACGCGGTAACACAATTAAATTCAGTTACAGGTCAGGTTCGGAAAACATCCGACGAAATAACAACAGAAAGCAAACAGGTAATGAACCACAGCATCGATCTGAAAAGGATTACAAATGACGTCGCCGCAAGCATGGACGACATGGCTGAAAGCGCCGAAGCTATTTCCAGCTCGATAACCAGAGTACAGGAAATCGCCGATGAAAATAAAGAGAACATCACGGAATTAAACAGAGAAATATCGATATTTAAAGTTGATTAGGTTAATGCCGAATCATAATTGATTATCTTTTGCTTCTTTATTGCATGTTCCTGTTTCCAGCTAATCATGTTAATATCGCATAACATACGCGGCGGAAGTAGGAATAATCAAAACGCTATGATAAAATAAAAAATGTTTTTATATATTATCAGACACGGCGAGCCGGATTATACAACCGACACATTAACAGAAACCGGAATCAAGCAGGCGCAATTATTATCGGAACGTTTTTCGCAAATAAAGTTTGACAGGATTTTTTCGTCTCCGCTTGGACGCGCAAAGCAGACAGCGATGCCGACATGCGAAAAACAAAACAAGGATTTTGAAGAGCTGCCGTGGTTAAGCGAAAACCAGGCATATGAAGCAATGTCAGCCGAAGTAAACGGAAAAACAGACTGGTGGTTCTCTGTTCAGAACACAAAATTCAGAACAGCGGAAGGCGCAAAAAAACACGCTACAGAAAAAACGCAGGGATTTTACGATTCAACAGCATCCAGTTTTGACGGTTTACTGTCAGAGCTGGGATACGAAAAAAATGAAGACGCGTATAAAATTAAAAATAAAAATTATAACCGCGTTGCGTTTTTTTGCCACGGCGGAATATCCAATGTTCTGCTTTCGTATGCTCTATTAATACCATTTAATGTTTTTTGCGCGTCATTTTCAATTCCGCATACAGGCGTTACCGTTCTTGACTTCGCGTCAACAGAAGATAAATTGACAGCACCGAAATGCCTTATGTTTTCGGATCTGTCGCATTTACATAATACGCAATATGAAAAAATTTATTAATGGGTAATAGCGGTTATTGTTTTTTCCCAAGCCCGATAAAATAAGTTTCTACAGATTCACCGCGGCAGGCTTCCGGTTTAAAAGTTTTTGCCGTATTAAAAAGCGTTTTCATTTTTTTTAAAAGCGCGTCAACGCCGCCGCCCTGAAAAACTTTTAAAGCAAGATTGCCGCCTGTAACAAGAGCGTCCCCTGCGAAAGCAACTGCTGTTTCCGCCAGATCAAGCGAGCGCGCGGAATCAATCATATGGTTTCCCGATGTATTAGGGGCGGCGTCGCTTATCACAAGCGAATAAGGCCCTTTTAATAAAATTGTCCCGCGGATTTCCTGCGCTGTTACATCGCCCTGTACAAAGAAAAAATCTTCGCTGCTGAACAAACCGTTGTCAAATTCGCGCGAGAGCGGCAGTAAATCCGCCGCCGCAAGAAACAACTTTTTTTTTAACAAAGCAAACTTGCGCATTACATAAAGGCTCCAGCTTCCGGGAGCCGCGCCTATGTCTAAAACGCGAAGACAGGTTTTATTTGCCGCGCCGCTTTGGTCTATAACATTAATACCGGAAATAAGCGGAACTTTAAAAAGATTGAATTTTTCGTCAATCTCTTTCAATTTATATACAGAACGGGCAGGGTATCCTTCCTTGCGCGCTTTTAACTGCCAATAATCCGGTTTCTTGTAATCCGCCATTAATTTCATTATAATGGCTTATGGATCAAGAGTACACACAAAAACTGTCAGGAATCGAAACGGAACTTGAACGCTGGCTGCCAAAAAATAAGATAGACACGGCATGGTTAAATCAGGTCTTCGCAAGTATGGGCGGCAGAACAGAAAAGCTGTTGTTCCAGTCTTTGGAAGCGTTAAAAACTCCGCTAGACGACATTCTGTCGCGCGGCGGAAAAAGATGGCGGCCTTTATTAATGACGCTTGTGTGCGAAATGCTTGGCGGAGGCGCCGCCGCTGTCCCGCTGACTCCGGCGGTTGAATTTGCACATAACGCAAGCCTGATCCATGATGATATTGAAGACGGCTCCGATGAAAGAAGGGGCAAACCGGCGATTCATAAAATTTACGGCATTGACACGGCAATAAACTCAGGTTCGTTTTTTTATTTTCTTTCATCATGCTGCATAGAAAACTGCGCTTTTCAAAATAAGGAACAAATATTTAAAATCTGGATGGAATATATTCGCCGGCTCCACCTTGGACAGGCGATGGATATAAACTGGCACAGCAACGTTTTAATTATCCCCGAAATTGAAGATTATTTATTAATGTGCAGAATGAAAACAGGAAGCCTTGCGCGTCTTGCTGCGGAACTGGGCGCGTATGCCGCCGGCGCGCATACGGGAAAAACAATACCGCAGGAAGCAATTAGGCTGTTAGGCGAAGCCGCGGATATGATGGGCATCGGTTTTCAAATACTTGATGATGTAAAAAATCTGACCACAGGAATCCCCGGTAAAAGAAAGGGCGACGACATCGTAGAAGGCAAAAAGAGCCTTCCTGTTCTATTATATTTGAACAAATACCCCGAAAGGCGCGAACGGGTGTTCTATTGTTTCCACATGGCGAAGCGCGAAGGCACGACCGCCCCGGAAGTGGAAGAACTGACAGAAAACTTGAAAGCGACAGGTATTTTTACAGAAGCTGAAGAAATAGCGGCGGCTTTATTAAACGAAATAGAAATCGCGGTAAATTCCGATGAAATTTCAAATCTTGCGGGCGAGCCGTGGAACATCAATATAAATGAAAACAGCAGGGGCCTTTTAAGCGGCTTTATAGAATTAATCAGCTAGGCAGAAATTTGAAAATGATGATTATAAGCGAAATATGGTCAATTCTAAAAACCAGCCACGGAAACGCGATTTTGCTTAAGCCGAAAGATATGGAAACAGCTGTTCCGATTTTTATCGGCACGCTGGAAATGCAGTCAATTTTAATCGGCAAAGAAGGAATGAGTCTTTCACGGCCGCATACCCACGACCTGTTTTTAAATATGCTTTCGCATGTAAACCTGTCAATCAAAAAAATGGAAATATTTGAACTAAAGGATGATATTTTCCACGCCCGCCTTATAATTACAGGCGGCGAATATACAAAAGAAAAACCGCTTGTCCTTGACAGCCGCCCTTCGGACGCGATAGCAATCGCGACAAGAAGAAAATGCCCGATTTATATTGCGTCTTCTGTAATTGAACAAACAGGCGTACCGCTGTCATATTTTATCAGCGAAATTGAAGAAAATGCCGATAATCAACATAGATCTCTAAGAGAACAGCTTGAGCAGGCTGTCGCCGAAGAGGAATACGAACAAGCGGCTGAAATCCGGGATTTGTTAAAAATGCTGGAATCGGACGACCAGTGACGCGCGGGATTTGGCTGGTCTTGTAACAGATTCCATCATAATAAAATAATATCGTTTTTCAGATAATACACGCAGGCATATTGCATAATAAAAGGAAATTTAATAAGATTGGTATATGCTTGCAAATAAATATCAGGGAACCATGAAAAACGTTAAAAATTTCAACGGTAATGACTGTCAGACAAAGGTTAATATTTTCAGACTGGCAGCCGTTCTGTGCCTTTTTTTCCTGATAAATCCGGCGCAATATGTCCCGCAGCGTGAACATTCTGTTCCCGGGAATGGTATTGGCGGCGGATATTTTATTGAAGGCGCGTATTTAGAAAATGAACCCGAAATTTTAATGACTTCTGTTTCTTATGAATCGGACACAATGGTTCTTGATACATTATCAAAACAGCTTTATTTGTTATACGATTCCTATCTTGTCAAAAGCGGCGATAATATCAGCACATTGGCGGTAAATTACGGTCTTAATCAGGACACAATTGTTTCCATAAACAAGATAACCAATTCACGCCTTCTTCAAATCGGTACAGTTTTAAGAATCCCGAATCAGGACGGTATTCTGCACACAGTAGCAAAGAACGAATCGCTTGATACAATAGCGGAAAAATACTCTGTCAGCAAAGAGGATATTAAGACAATCAATGAGCTTTTTTCCGACAAAATAACCGCCGGAGCGGACCTTTTTATTCCCGGAGCCAAACTTGAATGGTACAAACTGCAGGAAATTAACGGCGATTTATTTATCTGGCCGGTAAGGGGTCCGATTAATTCCTATTACGGATGGAGAAGGAATCCGTTTAACGGAAGCGTCACGCAGTACCACACCGGAATCGACATCGGGGGAAGCACAGGCACAGCTGTAGTAGCGGCAATGGCAGGCAGGGTAAGCGTGGTCGGAGAGGATAGTGTTTACGGCAAATATGTAATTATAAATCATCATTCAGGATACAGAACGCTTTATGCCCACTTAAACGTGATCAGGACAAGAACCGGAGCCAATGTCGTACAGGGTGAACGTATCGGCGATGTAGGCAGCACTGGTCTTAGCACTGGTCCTCATTTACATTTTACGATTTATAAAGACGGGGTAACAATTAATCCGATTTCAATGCTTCGTTAGCGTTTGTATCTTCTTCTTTTGATTCTTCATCGTCATCGTTAAGTTCTCTGTCATCATTAATATCCAAAGCGGAAAACATTGACGAAAACGGCGAGACAACATCAATATCGTCAGGAAAATCATCAGGTTCTTCATCAACAATATTTATAGGATAATTAAATTCAATTTCGCTTGCCAGAGCCAGAAGTCCTCTGCGAGCCTGAGCGGAATCATCATGTCCGTGATCTTTACCTTCCGCCGCGGCAAGAAGCCCGCCTGTGTGTTTGTGAGACAACTCGCTTGCCATTCCCAAAAGACCTTTGTGTGTTGTTTCTTTTGCGGCTTTTTCACTTGCAAGTTCCAATAAGCCTTTGGAATGAACAGGGGCTGTTTCGGCTTCAGAAATTTCTTCTATTTCTTCCAGTTCTACGGCATCATCTGTTTCGCTGGATAATTCAACTTCTACAATCTCTTCCAGTTCTTCGGCTTCAACCAATGCTTCAACTTCATCAATTTCTTCAATCTCGTCAATTTCTTCAGCTTCATCTATCGCTTCCGGCTCTTCAATTTCGTCAATTTCTTCTATTTCTTCCGCGTCGTCCAAGGCTTCCGCTTCTTCAATTTCATCAACATTTTCCGTATCGGCAGCCGCTTCCGCTTCTTCAATTTCTTCGATTGCTTCAACAGCTTCTAATTTTTCTGTCTTCTCAGCTTCGGCTGTCTGCGATTCCGCTTTTTTAACTGTAGTAAGATCGTACCCGCTTCCCGATTTAAGGATGTTCAGCAGTTCGTCCCATGTATTGTTGATAATGCTGTCTACGCGCGCCTCAGCTTTGCCGCGCAGTCTCATGTTACGTTTTAATTCTGAACGGATTTCTTCGCGCCGCTGTTCAAGTCCCAATATCCATTTAACCCTGTCCGCTGCTGATTTATTTACATACAGTTGTTCAAAAAGATTTTCCCTTAGACGTTTAATGCGGTTTCTGACAAGCGTTACAGGGTTGGGTTTAAGATTAAAAAGAAAAAAAACGGTCAGGTAAAAAGTTAAAAACATGGAAAGTTTAAAAAGCATTTCCATGTATTCAGAAATCGTGAACTGAAGATTATTAACAAGCCGCCCGAAAAACATTCCGTTGCCTGTCCGCGTGGAAATCAGCGAAAATGAAACATTTGATCCTTCGGCGTTAAGTATTACCTGATCCTGAACGCCTTCGTTCCAGACTCCGGATACCTTGCTGTAAATATCCGCTTTTGACATTTCAGGAGTGCCAAGCAAAATCCCCGGAGGATCTTCAATAACAGAAACTACATCGCTTACATTTATCCTGCTTTCCGCCACAAGTCTTTCAGCTAACGATCTGATTGAAATATAAAAAAGCGCGGTTCCGCGGTAAACATCCATTGAATCATTAAAAGGATACGAAAAAATAACCCTTCCGCCCGGTTCGTCCATGGTATATTTCGGGCTGTTCCCGGCAAGAACGCTTACTGTCTCGTACGGCAATGCCTGGGAGTCTTCATTGTAATTCCTGTAAGCCGCGGATTCAGGCGTCTGGCTTAGAATGTCGCGTAAAGCTGTGGAGTAATGAAGCCTTATTCCGTTACTGTCAACAAATTGAACAGATTGCAGACCGCCTGTTGTTTCAAGCAATACGCCGAATACGCGGGAACGTTCATAAATATCTTCCGCACTCTGATTATATAAAAAACTGCGGCGTACAACAGGCTCATTCAAAACCGATAAAAATTTATCCTGAAGCTCAAAGATATGGTTTTGAATCAGTCCCGCGTCGACATTATTTTCTTTAACGTATGAATTTAAAACTGACGGGTTATAAAACCGGGTCTGGATAAAATTTAACAGCTGAGCGTCCGCAAGATACAGGTATCCGACATAAATAAGACCAGAGACAACTAACGCCAGTATCGGTTTTAGAAAATTTGGCAATTTATTTCCCGCTTATCTACAATATCGGCATTTACAAAAAAAAACAACAAACTATGGAAGGAAAAAGTAAAAAAAAACCTTTTACGCAGCCGGAGCAGGCGGCAGAGGCGGGTTTTGAGCCTGATTACCGGCGTTAATGGGGTTAATTCCCAGGGATTTCATCTGTTCTTCTTCTTCTTTCTGTGCGCTGTACTCATACCGCAACTGGTTCGCCTTTACATAGGTGTTTTTCAAGGCTGAAAGTTCAGGTTTTATCCCTTTAATCTTATCGCGGTCATCTTTAACCACGTTTGCCTTGAAAAAGTCATCAAGCGCGCTCAATGTTTTATGAAGAGCGGTAACTTCTTTGATATTTCTTTCAAGATAACTGATTACCTGCTCTTCGGACATGGCGGAAAGTTTATTATAGGCCGGCCCGCGGACAAAACTGTTTAAAATCTTGATTTTTTTGTCAATATCACCCATAAACTGATAAAAATAGATTTTCTCTTTTATGGGGACTCCCTTGGTTTCATCCATTTTTTCGATACTGTAAACTACTTCTTCAGGTTCAGCGTTTGTCATCTTCCTGATCAATTCTTTAATGGCTTCAAAGAAACTTTTTTTGCGGCTTTCCATTACTGCCTGATTATCATGGAGCTTAACGTTTATTTCCGTTAATGTATTCGCGGCGCCGCCGATTACGACAATTCCGTCAAGGAGTATTTTTTTAAAATCAACGGCAGGTTTTGCCGCCTTGGCTTTTTCTTCTTTAACCGCGAAAGAATTTAAAATAACATCTCTTAGATCGCCGCCTTCATTGGAATAATCTTCCTTTAAAATTTCTTCTATCAGTTCTTTATAAAAAGGCGATCCCGGCATTGCGGAAGGCATTTTCTTTTTTATAACATCCGGCGCAGCTTCGCCTGCGGACATAGATTGCGTAATATTCTGCCGCACATTCAGCTTGTAACATTCCCTGTAATAAAGATTCAAATCCTTCAATGTGGACATAGCCGCAGCGGTTGTTTTGGATAACCTGGTAAGGCTTTCGCCGATTATGCTGAGCGTAAGCGGATCAACGCCTGCTTTTGAATTATTGGTCAGCTCGGCAACCGCCTTGGTCATCAGCGACTGCGAATCGGGTGAGAAACTAATCCAGTCAACATAACGTATCAGTCCGACAATTCTTTTAATGCGATCAAGGTTAAGAAAATCCACTCCCAACTGATAGAAATTTACCAGAAAGTCCAGTTGATTATCATAATTTGACAGTCTGATTGTAAGCGCCTCAATGCGTTTCGCTTCATTAAACGCGCCGGTCTCGGGAACTTCCAATTCGCTGATTTTAGTTTCCTGTTTATAAGGGTCTTCATCAATTAATTTTTTCTTTAGGTAAATATTATATAGCGAAGCATAGGAAATCTGATAAATTCGCAGATTATCTTTAAGTTTTGCCAGTTCAGACCTTTCCAGCCAGTCTTTTCGGGCGCTAAGGACTTGTTGAAGTGTACTTATGTAAGTAATAATATCCATTTTTTAAGTATGATATATTTTAAGGAAAAATGCAAATTCATGATGGTGACAGTCACCCATGCTACATATAGCGTCTAAATTATTGTTAACGCTATATGTAGCGTAGGAACCAAATAGTTATTTACAACCGTAATTTATTAACAACAATTCTTTTATCACCAATATCAAAAAAATTCATTTTCGGTCATGCAAAACGAATACTTTGCGCCATATATAGGTATATTTTTTAATTGGAGGCTTAAAGAATGGAAAATGAAAAAATAAACAATTTACAGGATTTAATACTTGAATTCCGCGGGAATAAAGTAATGGTAGATTATGATTTAGCAAAACTATACGGAGTAGAACTGCGGATGTTAAATCAAGCGGTTAAGCGGAATATTGAGCGTTTCCCGGAAGATTTTATGTTTCAATTAACTCTAGATGAGTGGTATCTCTTGAGATCACAAAACGTGATCTCAAAACACAACCACGGTGGAAGGCGTTACGCTCCCTATGTGTTTACAGAACAGGGAGTTTCAATGTTATCAAGTGTAATAAATTCTAAACGCGCAATTGAAGTAAACATCAACGTAATGCGGGCTTTTGTAAAATTACGGCATTTTATCAGTTCTCAAACAGGAGTAAATGAACAAATTATAGAACTACGGCGTCTATTAATGCTCCACATGGAAAATAATGAATATAAATTTGAAGAATATGACGACACGATAAAACAAATCGCATTAGCTTTAAATAACCTTGTTGAAAAACCAAAGGAAACAAAAAAAATTGGGTTTTATACAGATTAAAATTACCGGTTTTTATGAAAAAAATTCATTTTCGGTCATGCAAAATGAATACTTTGCGCCATATATAGGCATGAAAAATAAAAATATAAAATTGTTGGCGTTTTTTGTTTCGGCTCTTCAGATTGTAACAGGTTTGCTTGTAACAAGCTGCGGAGATATTTGCCCTTCAGGGTACACCCTGGAACTGCCGGCTGCGTCTGATGCATGGGTATCCCTGCTTGGCGAACCTTACTGGCAAATTGAATGGTACGATTCCGGCGGAAATAAAAAGACTGCCAATCATTTGCCGAATGACGGCAGTCTTGAAATTGAACTGCCTGTTACAATAACAACTCCGGTTACAGCATGGCCGCACTGGCCCGTATATAACTTAACGCCGGGGTTGTTCAAACCTGCCGGAGCATTATTCCCGTTTGACGCAAAAGGAAGCAGTCTTTGCCTAAGCTGGGAAGCAGGCGTTGATGCTGTATTTTACAAGGAGCTTACAGAACCTGCGGGTAAAGAATTTATCAATAACAGCAATTATACAAAAATACCCGCGAATTTTGACTGGCCCAGATTCCGTTTATTATTAAAGGAAGAAAAAATAAATGTATCTGTCCGGGAAAATCCCTGGCTTGTAAACTGGCAATATGTCGCGGAAAAAACAATTTCAGGCAACTTTGATTCCCGCAGGCTTGTTCCTGAAACAGCCAAACAAACGCCTGTCCCGTTTAATATAATTGAACAGATAACCAACTGGACTTGTTTATGGTATGGTACATCGCCATTTGATAAACCTGTATCATTCGCAGAAGGAGAAACCCCGGTCTTTAATATCCGTTCCGGGATTAACATTTGGATTTCGCAGGAAGGAATATTACGCGTTAACGGGAATTCCTGGGTATTTAATAACTTTAATAATGGAAAATAAATATGGCGAGTCCGGATAAAATAATTGATAAATTGGAAAAAATCAACAATTCATTGGAAAGAATGATTACTGTGATAGAAAAGCCGGATCACCTGTTGATGAAAGCATTAATAATAGGTGGATTAATTGTCAGTATTTCTAGTATAATAGGAGAGATTGATGTAGTAATCAAATGGATTAAGGAGGGTATATGGTAGGTGATTTTGTCAGCTTTTTATCACATATTATTCTTTTAATTCTATGTGTTACATTACTGGTTAGACGGCGATACTAATACTTTTTAAATCATGAAACAAGCGGCTTTTCTTGCGGTGTTATTTTTTCTTTCCCTGACTTTACCGGCGCAGGAACGGCATTTAAACACGGGTCTAAGTCTTGACGAACAATACGCGTTCATCGGTATGATGCTGGAAGAACTGGTTGACCGGTTCGGACCGCCAAGAGCGGTCGCATCTGCAAGGGGAACAGAAACCTGGCAGGACGACGTTGTCTTCCAGTACACAGGGGTCGATTTTTATGTTTACATAAACCGCGTCTGGCAGGTGCAATTTGCGGCAACGCACGGTATATCGCACGGGAGCAGGAAAACGGCAGTCATGCAAATCCTTGGAAATACGGCGGAAGACAAAGGCGATCATGCGCTGATGCAGATAACAGGCAGGAACTGGCCTTTAACGTTAAGGGTAAATTTTAGCAGTTCAGACAGCACGGGGCAAGTTACGGCAATATTTATATACCGCCCGGATTATTAAAAGAGGTTTTATTAAATGGCAAAGATTTGCTTGTGCCTGACTGCAAAAACCATTAAGCGTAATCTTGAGATATTAAACAAATACCGCAAATTAATTGACGTGGCTGAACTTAGGGTAGACTGCCTTGATTCCGATGAACGTTTATACATACGCCGTTTTCCTGAACAGGCGGGCATTCCGGTAATTTTGACAATCAGGCGGGACATTGACGGCGGACATTTTACAGGAGGCGAAGGCGCGCGGGTAAAATTATTCGCGAACGGACTTGCCTACGCAAATGCCGACAGCCGGTTAAATTATGCATATGTTGATATAGAAGATGATTTAGAAGTGCCAAGCCTGGAAGAAGCGGCGCGCACTTTCGGCACAAGAATTATAAGGTCATTCCATAATATTAATGGCGCAATAGACGATATTCAATCAAAGTTAAAAAGCATGAGACGCGCAGGAGATGAAATTTTAAAACTGGCGTTATCTGTAACATCAACGTCTGACGTGCTTCGCATGTACAAAGCGTCAAAGGCTTTTTCGTCTGTTCAGCCGTACGCGAATCAGGATAAAATTCTAATCTGCATGGGCCATTACGGCACATACTCAAGAATTCTTGCAGAGCGGTTCGGATCGTTTTTAACCTACTGCGGAGCGTTATCTGAAAACGAAACGCCGGCGGCGCCGGGGCAGATGGACGTCTGTGATCTGGCGGAATTATTCCGCTTTAAAAAAATAACCAAAAATACGGAAATCTACGGAATAGCAGGCAACCCGCTTAAGACAAGCGTCAGTCCGTGGTTTTTTAATACAATTTTCAGCCTTCAGAATAATGACGCTGTTTATGTGCCGTTCCCCGTGGATTCAATAACAGAATTTCTGGAACTTGCGGACGAACTTGATGTTAAAGGTCTTTCCGTCACTGTGCCTTATAAAGAATCGGTGCTTCCGTATCTTGAAAATAAATCAAACGCCGTTACGATGATCGGCGCGTGCAATACAATGTACCGTTATCCAAACGGATGGTTCGGAGACAATACAGACTGCACAGGTTTTTCGTCTTCGCTTCTGGAATTTATAAAACGAAAAAATTTGAAATATATAAAAATAACAGTTATAGGATCAGGAGGCGTAGCCAAATCCGTAGCGGCGGAAATTTACCGCCTTGGCGGAAAAGCGCTGATATTAAACCGTACGATATACAAAGCGAAAAATTTGGCGGAAAAATATAATTTCCGCTGGGGCGGTCTGCCGCAAAACGGAGGAGACAGCCAGATTATAAAACTCATTTCCAGGTATAATGATATAATAATCCAGGCAAGTTCCGCAGGCATGGAAGGAAACGAAGCGGAAGATTTTCTGGAACTGTATTCATTCACAGGGAAAGAGACTGTAATGGATTTGGTATACACTCCGTCAGAAACGCCGTTTCTGAAAAGAGCCGCGGCCGCCGGATGCAAAACAATCAACGGTTATGACATGGGTATACGGCAGGCTTGCAATCAATATATAAATTTTTTCGGAACGGAAATCAGTGAGCAGCTGTTAACAAGGATAAACGCAATGGGAGCAAACGCATGGAACAAGACACGATCAGGCTGATGAAGGAAACAGCCGGAAAAACCGTGGTAAACAGCATGGTTAAAAGCGGGATGAAACTCGGGCTTGGCACAGGTTCCACAGCGATTTACGCTGTCCGCAGGGTGGGGGAGCTTCTTGCCGGCGGAACGTTATGTGACATCAGCGTTTTCGCGACCAGTTTTCAGACTGAAATTGAATGTGAAAAACTGAATATACCGTTTTATTCCCTTAATTCGCGCGAACTTTCCTGCGGGCTGGATTTAACAATAGACGGCGCAGATGAAGTAGACCCGCAGAATCGCATTGTTAAAGGCGGGGGAGGCGCTCTTTTGATAGAAAAACTTGCGGCTTACGCTTCCGCCTGTTATGCAATCATTATAGACGAATCCAAGCTGACAGACTCGCTTGGCATAAAATTCCCTGTTCCTGTGGAAGTAATCCCTGAAGCGCGGGTACAGGTCTCAAAGACGCTTGACAAATTAGGCGCAAATGTTACTCTTAGGGAAGCTGTTCGTAAAGCCGGGCCCGTTATCACCGAGCATGGAAATATAATTCTGGATATCTGTTTTATATCTCCTGTGAATCCTGATTTAATGGAAACAGAGTTAAACATAATTCCCGGCGTTGTGGAAAACGGTTTTTTCACCAGAAACCCGCCTGTTGTTTATATTGCGCATTCAGACGGAACAACGGAAACCAGGCAAATCACTGTTGTAGAGAGATGATTATGAATGAGAATGTATCAAGTCAAATCGCGGCCCGCGTAAAAGTTCTAAGAGAGATAGAAGAATTATCCGCCGAAGCTCTCGCGAAGGAACTGGGCTTTGATCCGCCGGAATACGCTTCATGGGAATCAGGAGCAAAGGATTTTCCTGTAGGCGCGCTTGTAGAAATCGCATCACGCTTCAGGGTTGATCTTTCAGAGCTGATTAGCGGAGCTTCGTCAAAATTAAAAACATTCTGCGTTACCCGGAAAGGGCAGGCACCTGAAGTAAGCCGCCGCCCGATGTACAGCTACTGGAATCTTGCGTACACTTTTCACGGTAAAAGGGCCGAGCCTTTTATAGTTGAAGCGTCTGCAGAAACAGAAAATAAACCTGTCAATTTAAACACACATCCGGGACAGGAATTAAACTATGTGCTGGAGGGGCGGCTGCTGATATCGATCAGCGGTCATGATATTGAACTTAATCCGGGCGACTGCGTTTATTACAATTCCACGGAGCCTCATGGCATGAAAGCTCTGGACGGAAAAGCAGCCCGCTTTATCGCTATCGTATTCTAGCCAACATAAAAACGCCTGGCGTTAAAATAAACAAGGCGCCAGACAACAAAGGCATGGCGCCGGATTGAAACTGGCGCCTTGTAAAGAAGGAGCCTTAAATGTCATTGCTTGATAAATATCTGCAAAAAAAAGATTTTGAATCTTATGAAGATTTCTATAAAAATTTCAAGGTAACAATCCCCGAGAATTTTAATTTTGCCTACGATGTAATCGATACGCTCGCGGCGGAAAAAGCCGGAGAACGCGCATTACAATGGTGCGATGAAAAGGGAGCGGAAAAAGCTTTCACTTTCGCCCAGATTAAAACATTATCGGATAAAGCCGCAAATGTATTACGCAAAGCCGGAATCAAAAAAGGCGATCCCATTATGTTGATCCTGAAACGCCGGTGGGAATACTGGCCTGTCATTCTTGCCCTGCACAAACTTGGAGCGATCGCGATACCCGCTACGCATCTTTTATCCACAAAGGATATTGTTTACAGATGCAATGCCGCGGATATCAAAGGCATTATCTGCGTAGACGATCTTGAACTTATGAAGCGTGTAAATGAAGCGGAAGCAATCATGGAACAGGGCGCGGAATCTCACGGGATTTATCATTTGCGCTACAAGGTGTATGTGCGATCGGTTCATACGCCGAAAGATTTTGATCCTGCGAAAACATTATATGATCAATACAAAGCCAGAACAAAAAACGTATACAGTTCCGATGTTTTTCTGGGAAGTGTTACAGACGGAGCGGCAGGAATATACGGCGCGGATAAAGAAGCCGCAACAGGTTTTCAAATGCCGGAGCCGCTTTTAAACTGGGATGATTTTTGTTCTCTCATGAATGAAGCGGAAAGTGATTTTACCAAACCTGATAACTTAAATAAAAACACGGATATTATGCTTCTTTATTTTACGTCAGGCACAACCGGTATGCCGAAAATGGTACGCCACGATTTTACTTATCCGCTGGGACATATCGCGACGGCAAGGTTTTGGCATCAGGTTATACCGGAAGGACTTCACCTAACTGTCGCCGATACCGGCTGGGCAAAAGCCGCGTGGGGCTGCATTTACGGACAGTGGATTTGCGGCGCGGGCATTTTTATTTATGATTATGACAGATTTGTTCCGGCGGAAATGCTGGATATAATCAGCAAATACAAATTGACAAGCTTTTGCGCTCCGCCTACAATTTACCGCTTTTTCATAAAAGAAGATTTGAAAAAATTTGATTTTTCCGCGCTTAAGCACTGCTGCGTAGCGGGCGAACCGCTCAACCCGGAAATTTTCGATCAGTTTCTTACTGGTACGGGAATCAAACTGCGCGAATGTTACGGGCAGACAGAGCTTACTGTCTCGCTTTGCACATGGCCGTGGCTGGAACCAAAACCCGGCTCAATGGGAAAACCCGCTCCGGGTTACGACGTCGATCTGTTACGTGAAGACGGAACTTCCTGCGGTATGGGCGAAGAAGGCCAGATTGTTCTCAGGCTTGATAAATACAAACCAACGGGAATGTTCGGCGGCTACTACCGCGACGAAGCTCTTACGACAAGCGTATGGCGAAATAATATCTACTACACAGGCGACGTCGCTTGGAAAGATGAAAGCGGCTATTACTGGTTTGTCGGGCGCAATGACGATGTAATTAAAAGTTCCGGTTACAGAATCGGTCCTTTTGAAGTAGAAAGCGTTTTAATGGAGCATCCCGCGGTTCTGGAATGTGTCATAACAGGTTTCCCCGATCCCGACCGCGGCGCTGTAGTAAAGGCGACCATTGTGCTTACAAAACAGTTCACGGCGTCAGATGAGCTTAAAAAAGAACTGCAGGAACACGTGAAGAAAAACACGGCTCCCTATAAATACCCGCGTATTGTGGAATTCGTAAAGGAGCTCCCAAAAACAATCAGCGGAAAATACCGCAGGGTGCAGATAAGGGAAGAAGATTCAAATTTGGTTTGATTTTATCGGCGGGCCGCGCAGACTATGTTTGCGCATAACGCTAATTAGGAGCGGAACATGAAGGAACTGGCGGAACATTTAAAAGAAATAGCGGGCAATGATTATATCGAAGCGGAATTATACAGAAAATATAATGTAAAACGCGGTCTTAGAAATGACGACGGCACGGGCGTGCTTGTCGGTCTTACCAGAGTCGGCGATGTGCACGGTTACATTGTCGATGAAGGCGAAAAAGTCGCAATCCCGGGAAAACTTTATTACAGGGGAATTGATGTTGAAGAAATCGCGGCGGAAGCTTCTTTGCAAAACAGGTTCTGCTTTGAAGAAATAATTTATCTTCTTCTGTTCGGCAAATTACCGTCAAAAGCGCAGTTTGATAATTTTTACAGATTAATCAGCGAGAGCCGGACGCTTCCAAGGAACTTTATGGAAGACGTAATCATGCGCGCTCCGTCACGCGACATAATGAACAAGCTCGCTTCGTCAATACTGGCGCTCTACCCTTATGATGAAGACCCGGAAAATCAGGCACCGGAAAACATACTGCGCCAGTGCGTGGAACTTATATCGCGTTTTCCGGCAATCGCCGCGTATTCGTATATGTCAAAAAAACATCATTTTGATCATGAAAGTTTAATCATTCATCAGATTGATCCTTCGTTATCCTGCGCGGAAACTCTTTTATCGCTTATAAGGCCGGATAAAAAATTCACGCAGTATGAAGCACAGCTTTTAGACCTTGCGCTTGTTCTTCATGCCGAACACGGCGGCGGCAACAACTCGACATTTACGGTTCACGTTGTTTCTTCATCGGACACCGACACCTATTCCGCGATCGCGGCGGGTATCGGTTCGCTTAAGGGATACAAACACGGCGGCGCGAACGCGAAAGTTATCGGAATGATGAATGACATAAAAGAAAACGTTAAAGACTGGGAAAGCGAAAAAGAAGTTTCCGCGTATTTAGAAAAAATTCTTAAAGGCGAAGCGTACGACGGATCGAAACTGATTTACGGACAGGGACACGCAATTTATACAGTTACAGACCCAAGGGCAATCCTGTTACGTGACAAGGCGAAAGCTCTTGCCGAAGAAAAAGGGTTTTTAAAGGAATTTAATCTTCACTGTTTAATCGAGCAGCTTGTTCCGTCAGTATTCAAAAAAGTAAAAGGTTCTGATAAAGAAATTTGCACAAATGTGGATTTTTACTCCGGTTTTATTTATAAAATGCTCGGAATTCCGGAAGATTTAAACACGCCGATTTTCGCCGTTAGCCGCATTGCAGGCTGGTGCGCTCACCGCCTGGAAGAAATTATCGCGGGCGGCAGAATCATACGCCCCGCGTACAAATGCGTACAGCCCCGCCTGAAATACACAGGCGTTGATAAAAGGCAGTGAAGCATAATCTAAACTTTTGAATCTTATTCGTCAGCTTCCTGAATCTTGAATTCCGCGCGGGCCTTGATTACATCGTCGGCGATGCGGCCTGAAATCGGCGCGTAATGGCTAAAGTCCACATTGAATGAGCCGGTTCCCGAAGTGATTGAACGCAGGTCTATCGAGTAACGCAGAAGTTCCGCCATTGGAACTTCGGCGCGCACTTCCACGATGCCGCCCGCCGAATCCTGGCCTAAAATCCTGCCGCGCTTACTGTTAAGATCGCTCATTACGTTGCCCTGAAACTTTTCTTCGATAAAAACCGTCAGGTTCATAATCGGCTCAAGCAGCGTAGGATTTGCCTGCTTCATCGCTTCGCGGAAGGCGTTGCGCGCGGCAAGCTTGAACGACAGCTCGTTTGAATCAACGGGGTGATACTTGCCGTCCGTAAGCTTTACTTCAACGTCAACAACAGGATAGCTCGCCATGGAGCCGTATCCCATTCCTTCGATTAAACCTTTTTCCACGCCGGGAATGTAGTTCTTGGGTATTGCTCCGCCGAAAATGGCGTTAACAAATTCGTAGCCTTCTCCGCGTCCGCGCGGCGCGATTTCTATCACAACCTTGCCGTACTGGCCGTGGCCGCCTGTCTGCTTTTTATGCGTGTATTCCGCGCCGGCTTTCTTTGTAATTGTTTCGCGGTACGCGATTCTTGGAACGCGCGTTTCAACTTCGATCTTCTGATTGTTTTTAAGCTTGTCAAGGAGTATGTTAATTTGAAGCTCGCCCATGCCGGAAATGACCGATTCTTTTGTTTCCGCGTTGTAATGGAAGCGGAAGGTTTTATCTTCTTCAGTCGCGCGGACAAGAAATTCGCCGAGCTTGTCTTCGTCTTTTTTCGCGAGAGCGTTAACCGCAACAGAATGGACAGGCTCGGGAAGGCTTAATGGCGCATAACATGGGCCGTCCGCCGCGGCAAGCGTGTCGTTAGTTTTTAATGTCGCGGACTTTGTAATAATGCCGATGTCGCCCGCGGACAGTTCCCTTACTTCTTCAAGTTTTTTGCCCTGGCAAGTATAAATTTTTCCGATGCGTTCTTTTTTGTTTTCGGAAACGTTAATCGTTTCAGAATCAGCGGAAAGCCTGCCTGTGATGATTTTAAGCCACGAAAGTTTTCCTGAAAATTGATCATAATTGGTTCTGATAATAAGACCTGACAATGGCTTATCGGGATCGATCGCGGCGGGCGTTAATTTTCCTTCAGCGTCAACTGTCGCGTCCTTCGCGGTGCGCGGATTGGGAGCCGCGTCAACGATAAAATCCATCAAAGACAAAATACCGGCGTTCATAACAGGAGCGCCCGCGAACGCGGGAACATATTTATTTTCGGCAAGGGCTTTTACAAGTCCGGTTTTCATTTCTTCCGACGACAGCGAGCCGTTCTCGATATATTTTTCCATCAGGCTGTCATCGCCTTCGGCTGCGGCTTCTATCAATTTTTCGCGCGCCGCGGCGACTATGTCTTTAAAGTCGGCAGGTATCGCGTCTTCTTTTTCAACTGCCGATCCGGCGGAAGCGTCCCCCTGAACAAAGTAAGCTTTTTCGTGCAGCACATCGACAACGCCCTTAAAGCCGCCGCCGCTTCCAATCGGCAGGGTTATCGGAACAGGATCGACCTTGAATTTCTCTTTGATGTCGGCGAGTGTTCTGTTAAAATCAGCCTGATCATTATCGAGCTTGGTGATAAAAACACCCCTTGGCTTTCCGCTTAAATCAAGATTGCGCCAGAGTTTGACTGTTTCGATCTGAACGCCGGATTTTCCGTCCACCATTAAAAGCGCGAATTCCGCGGCGCGAAAACTTAAAATCACCGCGCCTGTAAAATCCGACGAGCCGGGGGTGTCAAAAAGATTGATTTTCACTCCGTTACGCTCAACATGACCCATCGCGGCATGTATCGATATTTTTCGTTCTATTTCTTCCGGGCTGTAATCGCTTACGGTTTTTCCCGATTCAAGGGTCTCCGCTCTCTGGATCACGCCGCCCGAAAACAGTATATGTTCAAAAAGGGTTGATTTCCCGGTCTGTCCGTGGCCGGCAATAGCGATATTTCTGATTTTATCTGTCGAATGACTCACAGAATTCTCCTTTAGATATAGTTATATATCTATGATGTTATTTTGCCCTGTTTGATAGGCGTTGTCAAGGATATGTATTCTGCGAAATTCCGCTAATTAACCATTAATCGCCGGCAGATTCATTCCAGTGGCCGATTTTTCTGATTTTTTGATTGCGGTAACGAACCAGAAGATCAGGTTTCCTTCCGCAGATGTCGTTTAAATCATTTATTAAGGTTTTTTTGATAACATCCGCTGTCCAGTCAGGATCGGTATGTGCGCCGCCCGCCGGCTCGGGAATTATGCCGTTGATGACTTTAAACTCCAGCAAATCCGTTGATGTTATTCTAAGCATGGTAGCGGCGTCTTTTGCCTTTGAAGCGTCGCGAAGAAGAATTGACGCGCAGCCTTCAGGGCTAATCACCGAATAGATCGCGTTTTCCAGCATGTAAACCTTATCGCCGACGCCAAGACCGAGCGCGCCGCCCGAACCGCCTTCGCCGATTATGATGCAGATAACCGGCGTTAAAAGCTGCGAAAATTCGCGCAGGTTACGCGCAATCGCTTCGCCTATTCCGCGTTCTTCCGCGCCGAGCCCGGGATACGCGCCCGCGGTATCGATGAATGTAATAACGGGTCTGCAGAATTTTTCAGCTTCTTTGGCAAGGCGCAAAGCCTTGCGGTATCCTTCGGGATTGGCCATACCGTGATTTCGCCAGACATTTTCCTTAAGCGTGCGGCCTTTCTGGCTGGCGATAATTGTAACCGGCCTTGATTCAAGAAAAGCGATTCCGCCGATAATCGCAGGATCATCGCCGTACGCGCGGTCTCCGTGCAGCTCGATAAAATTGTCAAAAATGCGCGTAATGTAATCCATCGCGTACGGTCTTTCAGGATGACGGGCAAGCTCGACCTGTTTCCACACTGTTTCGGTTTTTGACTGCGAACGGACTTTTTCCTTTAACATTACGATTTCATCGCCGGCTTCAATACCCGATTCGTTTATAAGATTTTTTAGTTCGTCAATTTTTTTTTCTATTTCTGTCATGATTCGCTCCTTGCGCGGGACGTATCGCCCGTGAACGCGTTTTCATTTATCTGATGCAAATCAATCAAGGCGGAAATTATCTTTCGCTGATCGCCGCGCGGGACAATCGCGTCTACAAATCCTTTTTCAAGCTGAAACTCCGCCCGCTGAAATCCTTCAGGCAGACTCTGCCTTATCGTCCCTTCGATTACTCGCGGGCCCGCAAAGCCGATTAACGCGCCGGGTTCCGCCATAATGATGTCAGCTAACATCGCGAATGAAGCGGTGACTCCGCCTGTTGTAGGATCGCAAAGCATGACAAAGTACGGCACTCCGGCTTTTGAAAGTTCAGCCGCCGCGCTTGACGTTTTTGCCATCTGTAAAAGCGAAAAAATTCCTTCCTGCATCCGCGCGCCGCCTGATGTCGTAAAAAGCAGCACCGGAATTTTTTCTTCGGCTCCCTTTAAAAGGGCGCGCGAAACTTTTTCGCCCACAACTGATCCCATCGACCCGCCCATAAAATTAAAAGACATCACCCCAAGAATGACTTTCCTTCCGTTTATCGTGCATGTCCCAGTGATAACAGCGTCTTTCATCTGCGCCTTCGCCTGCGCGACAGAAATTTTTTCTTCGTAGCCGTAAAGATCAATAGGATTCAAAGACTGAAGACTGCCGGAAAATTCCTTAAAGCTTTCCTTGTCGGCAAGATAGGCGATTCTCTCCCACGGCTCCATCCTGTAATGATGCGCGCACCCGGGGCAGGTGTTAAGCGCGGCCTTTACGCCGTTTTCTTCATAAAGAATGCCGCAATGCGGACAAGTCTGCTCTGTTTTGTTATCTGCCATTTTCTACTTCCTTTGCTATATCTGAGTACCACGATGTTCCAAAAACGCCAAAAAGAAAAACAGGATGATTAATTATAAGCCTCTGTCTTTCAATATTGGTTTTGACTCCTTCGATTATTAATTCGCGTAACGCTCTGTCCATTTTCGCCAGGGCGTGTTTTCTGTCAGTATCATAAACTATTAGCTTCGCGATCATAGAATCGTAATGCGGCGGAACAGAACATCCGTTATATAAAAATGAATCGAAACGCACACCGGGGCCGCCGGGGATTTCAAGGCGCGTAACATTTCCGGGCGTATGCGCGTTGATCCTGCATTCAATTGACCAGCCCTTTAATTTTACGGCGTCCTGATCGATTTCCATTTTTCCTTCGGTGCATGCAAGTATCTGCTGGCGGATTATATCGACGCCCGCCACAAATTCGCTTACAGGATGCTCAACCTGAACGCGCGCGTTTACTTCCATAAAATAAAATTCTTCGTTTTCGACAAGAAACTCGATTGTTCCCGCGCCGCGGTATTTTAATTCCCTGAACATCGGAACCGCGCCTTTCGCCATCGCTTCGCGCATTTTATCTGTCACGCCGGGCGACGGGCTTTCTTCGATCAGCTTCTGATGATTTTTCTGCACCGTGCAGTCGCGTTCGCCGAGAACCGCGACGTTTCCGTTTCCGTCGGCGAGAATCTGCAGTTCAACATGGCGCGGATTCTCAAGATATTTTTCGATAAACACAGTGCCGTCCGCGAAATTCGATTCTGCTTCGCGGCTTGCAAGGCTGATATTTTCAGCTAACTCTTCTTCCCTGCGGACGATTCGCATTCCTTTTCCGCCGCCGCCGGCTGCCGCCTTGATTATCACGGGAAAGCCGAGTTTTTTTACATCTTCAATTGTTTTTTCGTTTTTAATATCGACCGCGCCTGTTCCGGGCGTTACGGGAAGTCCGTACTTTTGCGCAGTTTCCCTTGCCGCCACTTTGTCACCTAACAATTCGATAACTTCAGGATCAGGGCCGATAAATATAAGTCCGTTGTTTTTTACATGACGCGCGAAAGAAGCGTTTTCTGAAAGAAAGCCGACGCCGGGATGTACCGCGTCACAGTTTGTGTGAAGAGCCGCCATGATTATATTGTTCATAACAAGATAACTTTTGGACGAAGAAGGCGGGCCGATGCAGACAGAATCGTCCGCAAGCCGCACATGAAGACTGTCCTTGTCCGCTGTGGAATAAACCGCGACAGTTTCTATTCCCATTTCACGGCATGTACGGATAACGCGCACAGCGATTTCTCCGCGGTTTGCAATAAGTATGCGGCGCGTTTTTTTATTTTTATCGGGATTACCGTTTATCTTCTCTTTTTGACCGGGCAAATCACGCTCCTTATAGTCTTTTAACAGTGAAAAGTTCCTGTTCGTATTCTACAAGTTCGCCGCTTGAAGCGTGAATCTCAATTATTTCGCAGTCAAATTCCGCTTCAAGGTGATTCATCATTTTCATCGCTTCCAGAATACAAAGCGTCTGCCCGGATTTTACTTTTGTCCCTTTCTTTACAAACGGCGGAGCGTCAGGACTGGGCGAAGAATAAAAAGTAGCCACAATCGGGCTTTTTATTTTTTCGCCGTTATTCGAAACTTCAGCTTTAACGGCGGAAATTCCAAGATGAACATCCGATCCCTTGCTGTCATGAACCGCGGCGGAGGAAACTCTTTCGCCTGAAACCGCGCCTTCTTTCCGCAGATAAAGACGCATGTTTCCGTCGTTAAAATCAAGCTCCGCTATGGGAGAAGAATTAAATTTATCAATTATCGATAAAAAGAATTTGTCATCCATAAATTACTCCTTTTTTATTTTACGTTAATTATCATAAATAACGCCTTCAACATCAAATCCGTGCGTTTCCAAAAAATCATGTTTAAAACCGGCAAGATCAGTTTTTTCAAAAACATTTTCCTGCGTAACTTCTTTAATCAAATCAGAAACAGCCTTCTGCACGTCTTCGCGCATTTCCCAGTCGTCAATGCGAATGCGGTTCTCGCTGTCAACAGGAACTTTGCCGTCATTTGTAAAAAGAAAATCGCGGTAAAGGCGCGTTATCTGCTGTATACAGCCTTCATGAATTCCCATGTTTTTCATTACTTTAAAAAGCGAAGAAATATAAAGCGGGATAATCGGAATAACTGCGCTGGATCGCGTAACAAGCGCCTTGTTAACTGAAATCCACGCGCCGCCGGATTTTCCCTGGTTAAAATATTTTTTGTTAATATCGCGGCACGCGCGTTCAAGGTCTTCTTTCGCTTTTCCGATTGTGCCGTTTTTATATATATCCCATGACAGCTCAGGGCCGATGTAAGTATATGCGGCGGTGCGCGTGTCAGGCGAGATAAGCCCCGCGTTATTCAAAGCGTCCATCCATAATTCAAAATCTTCTCCGCCCATTACTTTCACTGTATTGGAAATTTCTTCATCTGACGCGGGATCAACAGAAAAACTGTTAAATTTTCCGTCCATCATGTTTAAGGATTCGCCGCTTAAGGTTTTCCCGATTGGCTTTATTACAGACCTGTACATGGTTCCTGTTTTTGGATCGGTTCTTACAGGGGACGCAAGCGAATAAATAAAAAGATCGATCTTCGCGTCTATTCCGGCTTTGTTAGCTGCATTTTTAACAGCCTTCGCGGTTTCTTCTTTTACCGAATCGGAAAAAGCGTCGCCGTTTAATGTGATTGAAACAAGTCCCTGTTTCTGCGCCATGCGGTCAAACTCAGCATTGGAATAATAACCCGGAGTGCCGGATCGTTTTTCAGTCGGTTCATTTTCATACGATACGCCGACAGTAGCGGCATTGTATCCGAACGCGGCGCAAATACGGCTTGCAAGCCCGTATCCGCCGGAGCACCCGGCAATCAGCGCGAGTTTTGGCGCACGCTGATTTTTTTTATCGCCGTCAGCATTTAGTAAATTTTTTTTCGCGTAATCAATTTGACTGCGTACGTTAGCTGCACATCCTTCAGGATGCGCGTTCAGGCAAATATTATTCCGTATCATTGGTTTAATCTGCATATAAAATCCTTTAAAAATTATTTACTGTCAACAAGACACATCCATTCAGCTTCCGCCGCTAATTCATCGCCGACATAAGCCTTACCCTGCTGCTTGATCATTTTCGGCGATACGCGGAGATTTTCAATTTCGCAGCGCACTTCATCGCCGGGACGAACCTGGCGGCGGAATTTTACTTTATCCACAGTCGCAAGAAAAAAAAGCGCGCCGTCGCCCAGAACGCCTTGTTTACGAAGTCCGGCGCCGCCGCATTGAGCCATTGTTTCCACAAGGATCACTCCGGGAACTACAGGGTACTGCGGAAAATGCCCCTTAAAGAAAAATTCTTTTTCTGTAAAGATATGCTTCGCGGTAATTTTTTTATCTGTTACTTCGGTGATTTCATCGACAAATAAAAACGGCTCGCGGTGCGGTAAAAGTTTTTCAATCTCATTCATAAATTCTCCTATACATATTTTTTAAAAATCACAACGCCGTTATGGCCGCCGAAACCAAGCGAACCGGATGCCGATACGTTAATTTCGCCGTACTGCGCCTTATGCGGAACATAATCAAGATCACATTCAGGATCGGGATTGTCAAGATTGATTGTAGGCGGATAAAAACCGTCGCGCATCGCGAGAATACACGCGATGGCTTCAAGGCCGCCGGCCGCCGCGATACAGTGGCCGTGCATGCTTTTTGTGCTTGATATTTTCATTTTGTACGCGTGATCGCCGAAAGCGATTTTTATCATTTTAGTTTCTGTAGGATCATTTATTTCCGTTGATGTTCCGTGCGCGTTGTAGTATTGAATGTCCTGCGGCTTTAAACCCGCGTCTTCAATCGCGTTTATTATCGCCGCCGCTCCGCCGCTTCCGCTTGGATCAGGTGACGTTATGTGATACGCATCTGCCGATACGCCGTATCCGGCGAGTTCTGCGTATATTTTCGCGCCGCGCGCCTTAGCGTGTTCTTCGCTTTCAAGAATTAAAATGCCTGATCCTTCACCCATTACAAAGCCGTCACGGTCAGCGTCAAACGGGCGCGAAGCTTTTTCAGGCTCGCTGCATCTTTTGCTTGAAAGCGCTTTTAACATCTGGAAACCGCCAATCGAAAATGGAATAACGGCTGATTCGGTTCCCCCCGCGATAACCGCGTCGCATCTTCCGCAGCGGATTAGATCAAGCGCCTGACCCAAAGCGTCAGTTCCGCTTGCGCAGGCTGTAACCTGGGTGTACGCGGGGCCTTTTGTGCCGAACAGCATCGAAATATTTCCCGCCGCTTCGTTGGAAATCATCATGGGAATTGTAAGCGGCGGCATTCTCTTTGGACCGTCATTGAATAATTTTTTATATCCTTCCGCTATTATTTCAAAACCGCCCTGGCCGTTACCGATTACAATTCCGATTCTGCCGGCATTGCATTTAACAGGACGCTTGCCTTCCGCGTTAGCTTCACCAATAAGATCCGCGTCGATAAGAGCCTGAGCCGAAGCGGCAACCGCAAACTGCGTAAAGCGCGCCATTTTTCTCGCTTCTTTTCTGTCAATCCACAAAGTTGGATCAAAATTTTTAATTTCACCCGCGATTGTCACATCATAACCGGTTGTATCAAAAGAAGAAATTTTCGCAATGCCGCTCTTGCCCGCCTTTAGAGCCGCGCAAAACTCATCAACATTATTGCCAATGGGCGAGATTAAACCCATCCCCGTTACTACAACTTTCTTTTTCATGTCTGCTCCTGCTGCCATTTATTTCACGTCCGTTATCTGCTAAAAAAACATTCCGCCGTCTACAGGCAGAACCTGCCCCGTTATATATGAAGAGTCATCGGAAGCGAAAAACAAAACAGCTTTCGCGACATCTTCCTGTTTTCCGGTACGTTTCAGCGGAATTGAATCGATCATTTTTTTTCTCGCTTCTTCAGGCACCGCCGCTGTCATATCCGATTCGATATAGCCGGGAGCAATCGCGTTTACGCGCACGCCGCGGCTTGCTACTTCGCTTGCGAGACTTTTTGTTATGCCGATTAATCCCGCTTTGCTTGCCGAATAATTCGCCTGCCCGCCGTTTCCGTGGATTCCGACTACGCTTGCCATATTAATAATTGATCCTGCGCGTTTTTTAATCATGTCTCTTGCGGCGGTTCGTGAGACAAAAAAAGCGGCTGATAAATTTATATCGATAACTTTCTGCCATTCTTCCATCGACATCCTGAACGATAAATTATCTTTGGTGATTCCGGCGTTATTAACAACAATGTCAAAGCCGCCGGATTCCTTTATGGATTTTTCTACAGCTTCGTCTATCGCCGCAAGCGCAGAAAGATCAAGCTGTACCCAGTGAAGTTTTCCGTTCGCCGCTTCCGCTCTCGCACTTAAATCATCAGGCGTCTTGTAATCAAGACCCCAGACTTCCGCGCCTTCCGCGATGAATAAATCCGCGATTGTTTTTCCGATTCCCCTCAGCGCTCCTGTAACCAGCGCTTTTTTTCCGTCTAATCTCATGAATTTTCTCCTAATTTTAATATATCTTCTTTGGTTCCGGCTGCGAAGACAGGTATCCCGCTTCCGGTATCCTTCCACAAACCCTGAAGCACCTTGCCGGGCCCGGCTTCAAGACAGGCGCCGATCCCCGGCAATAAAGCGATCGATTGTTCAATGTCAGTCCAGCGGACAGGGCTTGTTATCTGCTTTAAGGCAAGCTCCTTCGCTTCTTCGCCTGTTGATATTTTTTTTCCCGTAACGTTGGAAAAAATTGGTATAACAGGATCGCGGAACTCAGCTGCTTTTAAATCATGCGCGAATTCATCCGCTGCTTCGGAAACAAGCGGCGAATGAAAAGGGCCTGCGACCTGCAGCCTGATAACGCGTTTCGCGCCAGCTTCCTTAAAGCGCGTTTCCGCTTCAGCTAACGCGGCGGCTGTACCGCTTACGACAAGCTGCTTCGGCGAATTGATGTTAGCTGCATAAATATCTTTTAGTCCTTCAGCCTGCCACCGCAAGATCAACTGTTCCGCGTTATCAGGCGAAAGCCCGATAACCGCGGCCATTCCGGGGGCCGCGCTTCCCGCGCTCAGGCGATCTGCCGCCTTTTGCATAGCGGCGCCTCTTTTTTTTATCAGGCGAAAGCAGACGGCTGTATCGATAATTCCGGCGCAGACCAGCGCCGCGTATTCGCCGAGACTGAAGCCCGCGGCGGCTGCGGGAGAAAATCCCATGTCATCAAGAAATGCCGCGGCGGCAAGGTTGGCGACAGTTATCGCAGGCTGGGAAACGTCAGTGCGTTTCAGGTTATCGGCATCGGATTCTAAAACATCTTTTATATTCTGATTAAAAATCTCTGACGCTGTGTCAAAAAGCTGCCTGACGTTATCTGACGAAAGCAGCAGATCAACAGCCATGCCCGGATACTGCGCTCCCTGGCCGGGAAAAAGATATGCTGTATTTTTAAAATTTTTATCTACCAAATAATTATACTCCCGCCGTAAGTAAGGCCGCCGCCGAACCCGACAAGCAGAATTAAATCGCCTTTATTAAGCTGCCCGGAACGGTTCATTTCGTCTAACGCAATCGGTATGGAAGCGGAAGACGTATTGGCGTATTTTTCTATATTCAAAAAAAATTTTTCCATCGGGATATGAAGCCTTTTTGCCGCAGCCTGAACAATTCTTATATTGGCCTGATGGGGAATAATGCGCGTAACATCATCAATACTGATATTCCCGGATTCCAGAAGACTTTTGATTGTGTCGGTTAACGCTTTTACGGCGAAGTTGTACACTTCCTGTCCGTTCATTTCCACGATGGTTGAAGACAACGCGTTTGATGTATCGATCGTTTCGCCTGTTTTAAACGGATTGCGCGTTCCGCCCCTTCGCATAAAAAGGCTTTCGCGTCCCGATCCGTCAGCGCATAAAAGGCTCTGAAGAAGTCCGCCGTTCTGCGCGTCATTTTTCTCAAGCACAACTGCGCCGGCTCCGTCGCCGAATAAAACGCATGTTGCCCTGTCGTTCCAGTTTAATATCCTGCTAATAATTTCAGACCCGATAACAAGCGCGCGCTTTCGTTTAACGTTTATGCCTAATAAACCTGCCGCGGTATCAATGCCGTAAACGAAACCAGTGCATCCCGCCAGTATATCCATAGCGGCGGCATTGCGGGCTCCAAGCTTATCCTGCACAATGCAGGCAGTTGAAGGAATTCCGACGTGATCGCCCAACACTGACGCGAGAATAATTACGTCAATGGATAAAGCGGCTTCCGCCGCGAGTCTGTTTCTTTCTTCAATATTGTCACCGGTGTAGCCGCAGGCCATCGCAAGGGCGTTTCTGGCCGCTTCAAACGCAAGATCGCTGCACGCGGTGGCTTCATCGGCGATATAACGGCTTCCAATCCCGGTGTGGGAACGGATCCATTCATCATTTGTATCAATCTGAAGTGATAAATCATCATTAGTAACCATTCTGGATGGTAAAGCCCTTCCTGTTCCAATAATATTAACAGCCATTTATACCTTATGACAAATTTAAATTCTTTGTCATGCTCCTAATATTTACATATTTCCTGATTTTGTCAAGATATCATTTAGACACATTTTAATTTTAAGAGGTTGCATTTATTATTTGTTTGAAGCATGGCATAATAATATCCATGAAGTCAATAACAAAGGAAATATGGGTAAATACAAAGAAACCCAGGGAATTTATCAACATTACAGGCGAAGTTGATTCATTATTGCGGGAATCGGGAATTCAGGAAGGATTGTGCCTTGTTAACGCAATGCACATCACGGCAAGCGTTTTTATTAATGATGATGAATCTGGTTTACATCACGACTTTGACGTCTGGCTGGAAAAACTGGCTCCCCACGAGCCCGTCTCTTTCTACCATCATAACACCGGAGAAATTAACGCCGACGCGCATTTAAAGCGACAAATAATGGGCAGGGAAGTTGTTGTTGCTGTAACCGGAGGAAAACTCCACTTTGGTCCATGGGAACAGATTTTCTACGGCGAATTTGACGGACAGCGAAGAAAACGTCTGCTTGTAAAAATAATAGGGGAATAGTATATTTAACATATGTTTGGCGCGGACGCGTTTTAATTTTTTAAGTAACACGCCTTGCGGCGTGCTTTAGCCGGCATGGCGGAATGGCAGACGCAGTAGACTCAAAATCTACCGCACGCGAGTGTGTTTGGGTTCAAGTCCCAATGCCGGTATAAAATAAATGTACGGCAAAGCCGGAATGGAGTAAAAATGCAAGAAACATCTGACATTGATAAAACCATTAAACTGCAAAGCGAATTTATCAGCGCCGTAACAAGTATACTGGAAAACCGCAGCAAAGAAACTACAGGCCATATTGAACGGACGGTAAAATATATAAAGATATTAATTAACGCAATGAAGGAACGCAAAACTTACAGCAACGATCTAAAGGAACTGGATTTGGATGTTCTTTATTATTCGGCGCGTTTTTACGATATTGGAAAAATTCTTATTCCTGATTCCATTTTAAACAAGCATGAGAAACTTACCGTTAATGAATTTGAAATTATTAAAACCCACGCTCTGGAAGGCGAAAAAATAATCAGCCAGATTATTACACAGTCAGGAAATGATTCCTTGCTTCTACGTTACGCAAAATTATTCGCCGGATATCATCATGAACGCTGGGACGGGAAAGGATACCCGCGAAGGCTCGACAGGCTGAACATCCCCATTCAGGGACGAATAATGTCTGTCATTGATGTTTACGACGCTCTGATTTCAGAACGTCCCTACAAAAAACCGTTTACCCCGGAAGAAGCTGTAAAAATTATTATTGACAGTTCCGGCGAAATGTTTGATCCACTTATTGCAGACGTATTTTTTGATATAAGGGAAAAATTTATTATTTAATTATGTTGACGAAGGTGTTTGTATGCAAAAAAAGGTTTTTATAGTCGACGATAATAAAATGAATCTTGTTGTGGTTAAGGACGCGCTGAAAGATCAATTTAACGCGACACCGATACCGTCCGCGGAAAAAATGTTCATGATGATGGAGAAAATAGTTCCTGACATAATCCTGCTGGACATTTTAATGCCGGACATGGACGGTTTTGAAGCGGCGCAAATTTTAAAAAACAATGAGCAGTTCGCGAAAATTCCCATAATTTTTCTTACAAGCACGATTGACAGCGACACAGCGGAACGTGCGGGAAAACTGGGCATTACGGACATTTTAACCAAGCCTTTCGAAAAACCGCTGCTTATTGAAACAATTAATAAATATATCAGCGCCGGTTAAGACAATTAAAATTTAAAAAATTAAAATAAGAAAAATCATCATTACCTTTTTTTAGTTTATCTAAGCAGCCATGAAAAAAGCAGCAGTCCGCCAGCGATCAAAATAATAATAGGAATAAAAACAATTAACGCCGCGATAACCATCGCGGTAAGGTCTCCCTTTTCCATTTCAGGACGCACCTTGGCGAATTCTTCGCTCGCTTTTTTTTCATCAATCAGTTTGTTGAATTTCTTTTTATGCAGAAACAACATACGCAGTAAACTGCTAGGTCAGGCAATGATGGCAGGCGGCGAAGTGTCCCGGCTCCGCTTCGCGGAAAGGCGGCTCCGCTTCTTTGCAAATATCTGTAACATAACGGCAGCGCGTGTGAAACTTGCATCCCTTCGGCGGATTGATCGGGCTTGGTATGTCGCCTTCCAGAATAATTTGATTCTTCGGCTTGTCAACATTTGTGGTCGGGATGGCGGATAACAGCGCTTCTGTGTAAGGATGCAGCGGCTTTCTGAAAATTTCTTCCGACTTCGCGATCTCCACCATGTTGCCAAGATACATAACGCCGATTCTGTCGCTGATATATTTTATAACAGAAAGATCATGAGAGATAAAAAGATAGGTAAGGTTTGACTTTTCCTTTAAATCAGACAACAGATTTAAAATCTGCGATTGGATCGACACATCAAGCGCGGAAACAGCTTCGTCGCACACGACAAACTTCGGGTTTACGGCAAGCGAACGCGCTATACCGATACGCTGGCGCTGTCCGCCAGAAAACTGATGCGGGTACCTGTGAATCATGTAAGGCGCTAGGCCGCACTCTTCCATTACCTTCATAACATAATTCTGCATCTCCTCGCCTTCGCCGGAAAAAAATCCGTGAGCCAAAAGGCCTTCGCCGATTATCTGGCCGACTGTCATACGCGGGTTTAACGAAGAATACGGGTCCTGAAAAATAATCTGCACGTCACGGCGCAGGTGCCGCATTTCGTCATATGTAAGGCGCGTAAGATCAATGCCTTTATCGCGCAGTTTTTCCAGTTTATCGAAATTTTCCTTATCTGTTATTGTGTTATCTGCAATTTCGCGCCGTCTTGCTTCAAACGCTTCTGTCCGTTTGTTTTCTTCATCTGCGTCCGCGGAACTGTCAGCGCCGTAATAATCAAGATACGCGCGAACGGCTTCTTCTTCGTCAGTCGCCAGCAGAAGTCCGCCGAAAATTTGAACCATGTTAAGAAACATTTCCGAAGCCGCCTTGCGGTCGTCAGTGTAAAGTTTTAACAATTTTTGTTTTAAACCGGGGATTTGCTTTATTGTGTCCAGCAAATATTTCGGTGAAACCGCAGTAAGCTGTTGTCCGTAATAAACGGTCTGCCCTTCTGTCGGCGCGTAAAGCTGCAGAAGCGTCCTTCCCAGTGTTGATTTGCCGCAGCCGCTCTCGCCGACAAGACCGAGAGTTTCACCTTCGTAAATTTCAAGGCTTATTCCGTCATTGGCTTTAACAAACATATCTTTGTGGCCTTTAACAGGAAAATGCTGCTTTAAATTCCTTATGCTGATAAGCGGTTTTTTTCCGTCTTCAGAAACTTTAACGCCGGAAGCAAGATCAAGAACCGCGGCGGTAAAACCGTCAGGGAAGGCGCTGTTTTGTTTTTCAGCAGTTTGCGTCATTTTACTTTCCTTCCCGTTTTAAAATCACAGGCTTGATACCCGAAATCGCGGCGCGATCTTCCTTCCGCGGATAAAAACAGCGCACGCCCTGACCCGGCATTACTTCCATAAACGGCGGACTGTTTTCCGTGCACTGCTTTTGGCAGTACTTGCAGCGCGGAGCGAAACGGCAGCCCGATGGTATATCCAGAGGATGCGGAACGCTTCCGGGAATCGCTTCAAGTTTTACACCCTGAGGAGTGTCAAGCTGCGGGATCGATGTCATTAAACCTTCCGTGTACGGATGCGAATATTCGCTTACACTGAAAATTATGCGCACAGGCGCTGTTTCCACAACCTGACCGCAGTACATAACAGCGACATCATCAGCCATTTCATTTATTACGCCAAGATCGTGCGTGATAAAAAGTATTGAAGCTTTTTTCTCGCGCTTTAACTCATTCATTAATTTTAGAATCTGCGCCTGAATCGTAACATCAAGGGCAGTGGTAGGCTCATCGGCGATTAACATATGCGGCTGACAGGCAAGAGCCATCGCTATCATAACGCGCTGGCGCATTCCGCCGGATAACTGAAACGGGTACTGCTTTGCGACTTTATCGGGATTTGGAATCTGCACATCGGAAAGCATTTTAATTGATTCTTCATAAGCGCGTTTTTTATTCATGCCCTGATGAATCATGAATGATTCGCCAATCTGCCGCTCAACCTTAAACACCGGATTTAAACTTGTCATCGGTTCCTGAAAAATGACAGAAATTTTATTACCGCGGATTTTCTGAATATCCCTAAGCGGCAGCTTTGTCAAATCCTGTCCGTCAAATATAATTTCGCCCGCTTCGATATAGCCATTGCCGTCCAAAAGGCGAAGGATGCTCATTGCCGATACTGACTTTCCGCTTCCGCTTTCGCCGACAACTCCAAGCGTGCGTCCGGGCTCAATGGAATAGGATACGCCGAACACGGCTTTTACAATGCCGCGTTTGGTATTAAAGTATGTATGTAAATCTTTTAATTCGAGTAACGCCATTTATTCCTACCGGTCGTTCGATTTCGGATCGATGGCGTCACGCAGACCATCGCCGACTATATTGATGCTGATTACCGCCAATCCCAGTACAAGCGACGGGAATATCCAGCGCCACCAGTACACGCGGATAACAACCGAATCAATGCACTTGTTCAGCATATTACCCCACGTCGGAGTCGGTTCAATAACCCCGAATCCAAGGAATGAAAGCGTCGATTCAAGAAGCAGACACGTCGCCATGCTTACAGTAAGACTAACCAATATAACAGGAAGCACGTTCGGAAGAATATGTTTAAAGATGATAACCCTTTCGCGGATTCCCATCGCTTTCGCCGCTGTTACAAATTCGTTTTGTTTTTCAGAAAGAATCTGCGCCCTTGTAAGACGCGCAAGGCCGGACCAGCCCAAAAAACCGAGTATGACCATTATCATAATCACGCGCCCTGTTTCCGGAACCTTGTTCGCGACAATTGCGGCAAGGATAATGGCAAGCGGCAGGAAGGGAATTGAATCGACAACTTCCGCGAAGCGCATAAGGAACATATCGGTCTTTCCGCCGAAATAACCGGAAAACCCGCCGAGCGTTATACCGATAATCGCGGAAATAATAACAGCGATAAAACCGACAGTAAGACTGATGCGCCCGCCGTATACAACGCGGGTAAACACATCGCGCCCCCATTGATCGGTTCCCATAAAATAGCCTTTCTGTCCCCATGTGGTAATTAATCCGTTTGAATCAATGGCGGCATTTTGATAGTAATCTGTAGAAATTTGTTTTATACCGCTGAGTTTCGGATAATCAATTTGGCCAAACGCGTTGTTTCCCCATGAAAAAACAGAGCCGTCATTTAAAAGAACGGAAAAATGGGTTTGTCCGCCTTTAATTGTTTTTACCTTGCCTTGAATCTCAGCAGGCACTTCATAAGCGGAATAATTAGCGTTGCCCCATGTTACAACAGTACCGTTATCAAGAAGAGCTGCGGCAACGTGATCGGTTGTAGCAATGTCAACAGTGCGTCCTTGAATTTCCGCAGGAACTCGCGTAAAACCGGAATCAGCTTCTATAAGAGCCACTACGCGCAGATCATTGGTAAGGGCGATTGCGGTGGAAATATTAACCGCAAAATCCTTATAATTGCCTTGATTGTCACCCGGACGGTAATTAAAAATATTGGCGTTACCCCAGAAATGAAGAGACCCTTCATCATCAAGGGCAATCGTTATCTGATGACCTGCCTGTATGTCAATAATATTCTTTCCAGCCACGCTGTCCGCTATTTTTAAAATACCAAGCCGGTCGTTTCCCCAGGTATAAATCTGTCCGTTCTCGGCAATTGCGACAACGTGATCAAGACCGCATGACACCAGTCTCAATTTAGCCATGTTTTTCGGGACATTGTTTTTAACCTTGTCCGGCATGGTTCCCCACATATAAAGACTGCCGTTCAAATCAATTCCGGCGCCGAACGTAGAGCCGAAATCCAGCGTTTTTATATTATTGGAAAGTTCCTTTGGAATAGACAGATAATTTAAAGCCGGCGGTAAATTCTGCCTTGTAGAATCAGTGTAATTAAGATCGATTGGGATAATAAAAGAAAGTATAAAACACGAAAGAAAGATAAAAATAAATACAGCCATTCCAACAATGCTTAACTTACGCGAGAAAAAATTCTTCATCGCGGTTCTGCCGGGACTTTGAACAAGTTCCTCTTCTATCAGCAAAGCCGCGTTCGTCTTGGGAGGAGTATCTGTCTTTTTTTTCATTATTCCCCCTAATTAAGAAAACCTGATCCGCGGATCAACAAATGTATACGCGATATCTATAATCAGGTTTCCGATAAGCCCGATTAACACATAAAACATGCTAAGCGTAAGAGCCACAGCGTAATCAGACACCATAATGGAACTTACATATAATTTACCCATTCCGTTCCAGTTAAAGATATTTTCGATCATAATCGATCCGCTTAATAAGCTGAGAAACCAGCTAATAAGAATCGTCATAAACGGGATCATTGAATTACGGAACGCGTGGGAATAAATAACAACTTTTTCGGTTAAGCCTTTCGCTCTTGCCGTTCTTATATAGTCCATACGGAGAGCGTCTATCATTGTCGCGCGAATATAGCGCGTAAGCGACCCAAGGCTTGTAAAGGTCATGACTCCGACAGGAAGTATCATGTGCTTAAGCTTGTCAAGAAGTAACGCGATACCTTCGCCCCGGAAACCGGGCGTATACGCGCCGCCGATTGGCAGCCATCTGAGAAGAACAGAAAAAACTAAAATAGCCGCAAGGGAAATAATAAAGGAAGGCAGGCTCAAACCAAGAATGGTAACAACCTGAACAGAACTGTCGTAAATTGTTCCTTTTTTTACCGCTGTGGTAATTCCAAGCGGAATTGTAATCATGAAGACAAAAAGCATTGTTATCGCGTTAAGCATCAATGAGTTTGACATCGGCGCTTTGATAACCTGAACAACCGGCTGCCTGTACATCAAAGACCGCCCGAAATCGCCGACGAGCATCTTGCCCATCCATTTGAAATATTGAACAACAAGAGGTTGATCAAGACCTAAAAAAACCCTGACCTCCTGTTGATAACGCTCAAAGTCAGCCGGCCGCATCTCGTTTTGCAATCCCTCGGTGTACATTTTAACGGGATCAGCCGGCGATAACTTATAGAGCGAAAACATTATAACAGACACAATGAAGAACACGAAAACGATATATACAATGCGCCGTATAATATAGCTAAACAATTTTCTTACCTGCTATTGTTACTCAACCCATGCGTTAATAATCGCCGATGTCCACGGATAAAGAGCATTGTGAGAAAAACCTTTCAGCTTCGGATTAAAGAAGTCATAATATTCATCGGAGTAGAGCGGAAGGTCAGGCAGAATCTCGTTGAAACGTTTTGCGAAATTCAGCCAGCTCCTTGAGAATGACACTCTGTCGCCAGGTGTTGTATTTTTCATTTCCTGAGTGTACCTGTTGAGTTCTTCGTCAGCAATGAAGTTGGAGTTATAACCACCGACATCCGCGAAGGTATCACGGGCTGTTGTGTAATAATACCACGGTGAATCCAGTACGTTGAAACCGGAACCGCCGTTGATCATGTTGTAGCGTTTGTTGCCTTGGCCGTATATCGCGTTTCCGAAAGCGGTTGAATCGCCCCATTCCTGCCTTATTTCCATACCGACGCTTCTTGCGTTATCTGTAATGAAGGTGCTGAGCATTTCGCCGATCGCGTTTGAATCAGGCGAGAACCATTCGATAACAAGAGCCATTAAGCTACCGTCCGGCATTCTCTTGTAGCGTGTGCCTGTTGTGTAAGCGCCGCCTGTAGCGTTAAGCGTCCAGCCGCCCGCCTCAAGTTCTTCCCTTGCTTTCTGCAGGTTTAATGTATAAACTGTCAAATCCCTGTCAAGAGCCGCTCTGTTATCCGCGAGCATCCACTGCGCGCTTCCGATACGGCTGTGAACAATAATTCCGAAACCGCCGGTGTAAAGGCGCACAAACGCTTCGCGATCCATCGAATAAGCTATCGCCCTGCGGACTTCCGCGAATTGCGTTGGACCCCAGTCACTGTGGAAAGTGATCTTGCCGTATCCGTTACGTGAATAGGTGATATAGTTGGCTTTTCCCGCGTCTACAAGATTAAGCCCCTGATTGATAAATTCGCCGCCCGAGTGCTGAATAAGAAGATCGATTGAACCCGCTCCAAGCGCGTCAACAGCTGTAGCCTGAGATACCTGATAAAGAATAATCGTTTTAATACGCGGTTTTTCCTTGTCCGGGCCTGAGCCAAGATATAACTCATTGGCTTCAAGGGTGATCATGTACGCGCCCGCGTCATAACTTACAAAGTTGTAAGGACCAGCCGTAACTTTGGGTGTATAGCGGTAGCCTGTTGAACCGTTGTCAACTGTAGACTGTAAAAGAGCAAGCGTAAAAGGCCCTGTGATTTCCGCGCCGCGCCCGTTATCTACAACATCGCAGCCGGGAGCTAATACATGAAGCGGCATCGGCCCTGCGCTGGCATAGGAAATTTCATACCAGAACGGATAGGTCGGGTCGCCGTACCTGTCAAACGGCGCGACAGTAATCGAGAATGTATATTCGCCCAGGAGACGTATTCCGCTGAATGTTTTGGAAGCCCCCGAGTTATATTCCTGAAAACCCTGGTAAACATCACTGCCTGTCCATCTGTGTGCGCCTAATTCAATTAACTGCGGGCTGCAGTCAAAGAGAAACGAGAACACATAGTCCTTCGCTGTAATCTTTGTGCCGTCGTTGTAAACAAGGTTTGTGTTAATTTCGATGGTGTAGGTTTTGCCGCCGTCGCTGTTGTTTGTAGTATTAAACGATTTAACAACCACAGGGTCGGTTAAGAACTCGTCATTATCGGTATACATAATTGTCCCGTAACCATAGATGAGTTCCTTGGTGTTAGCGTTTGCTACAAGGTTTGACCATCCGGTGAACATATCGCCGTTCATCGAGTTTGCGCCGACAATAAGCTGTCCTGATGAAGATGGTCCGCTGTCTTTCCGGCACCCTGTTACTGTGAATGCCAACAGCACTAATAGTGCCAAGAGAATCCTTTTTAAATTTTTCATTCTAATTCCTCCATGCTAAATTATATACCATATTATATGGATTAGTATACTACTGTCAATGTCAATGGTGACTGTCACCTACGCTAGATATAGCGTCTGTGTCAAATTTGGACACCATACCTAGCGTAGGTATTGGAATACTTACAAAGAAATTAATAAAATTCTATTATTAATCAGGTTATTTTATGAAAAATGTCTATACATACGAATTTAATCTTTGCTCTCTTTCAATCGCCGAAGAAAACGGAGCTCTTTGCAATATCCTGTTCAGCCATGAGAATATCCCGGATTTTTTTGAAAGAAAAGAAAACTCCGTTATAAAGCAGGTCCATAAACAGCTTGAAGAATATTTTAACGGAAAAAGAAAGGCGTTTGATCTTCCGCTTGCGCCGCGCGGCACGGAATTTCAAAAAAAAATATGGGATCTGCTTAAAAAAATTCCATACGGCGAAACGCGCAGTTACGGGCAAATCGCCGCAATGGCGGATAACCCGAAAGGAAGCCGCGCCGTCGGAATGGCGAATAACAGAAATCCGCTCCCTGTAGTTATTCCGTGCCACAGGGTGATTGGCAGCGGCGGCGCGCTGACAGGCTACGCGGGCGGACTTGATTTAAAACAAAAACTGTTAGAGCTTGAAAAATCAGCTGTGCTGGGCGGAAAGCGCGATAAGCGAAATTAATAAAGTTACAGCTAACGTTACAAGAAAAACAATTATCGCGGCAGTAAAGCCTGCCGTCAGAACCAGCCAGACGCCGAGCGTGTTAAACACAACGCGGTACAGGTAAACAAACCCGTGAAATACAACGGGCAGAACCGGAAGCAGAAGGATAAAAAGATACCGCGGCTTTTCCCTTGCCCTGTAACGCCATGCGATAATGATTACAAACACAGCCGCCGGAAGGAAAAATAAAGCCGATCCAAGACGGTTAAGAATTTCAGCCTCAAAAATTTGTTTTATATATCCTGAATCGCCGAGTTTTTTTGACGCGTTATAAAGCTCGATAATCTGAAGATTTGAAAGTCCGCGCCTTACGCCGGAAAGCAGAAGGAAATCTTCAAACTTTACGTTTAAAACAATGCCGCCCGCGGGTTCGCTTCCGATAAACCATTCGCTGCGGTAATTATGATTTTTATCATAACGATCAAGTGCGTGCGTCATTATTAAAACCTGCGGCGCGTCATTCAGTATAACCGGAATAACTTTCACATAACGCGCCGTTCCGTTTGCGATCAGGTTCATTTCTTTGTCAAATTCCATATAGTCAAGCCCGAAACCATAAGCGGAATCAGCCGATAGCGTAAGGCTTGAAAAACGAAGCACAACCCTGCCGTCTGCGCCCAAAAGCGAAAACACAGGCCCGTTTAAAATTTCACCGACAGAGAGTTCCATTTCATCCAGAAAAAAAGCTTTTTCTCTTGCCGCTATTTCGCTTGCGGCGTAATAATTTTTAGCGTCAGGATCATCGGGAGTGCTTTCAAGCAGTTCCTGAAAAATGTAGTACGCAAGTATCCAGTCTTCGGAAGCCATTGCCTGATAACCGGAAACTTTTAAATTATATAGTTCAACCAAACGCGTTTCCCTGTGATTCGGCGCTTGAGACGCGATCATATTCCACGCTTCGCTTGCAAGCTGAGCGGCATTCGCGGCCTGAACGCTTCCCCTGGGAGAAAGACGCTGCCCAAGATTCGCGAGCCAGTGCGCGTCAAAATAACGCTGATCGTCAAAAGCCGTTCTGCTCATTTCAATCGCCTGCGTAGCGTTAACCGGTCTTTCATTTTCAGATAACGGCAGAATATCAACGCTGCGTATTTCGGGAGCAAGCGCCGATCTTGCAAGATCGATTTCTGCGGATTCTTCCATGGCCTGTTTTTCAATACCGATGGCAATCCTGTCTCTTAGTCCGCTGAGTTCGGGGTTTTCTATCCAGATGCGATCGCAGATGCCGAGAAATTGTTTTGCTTCAAACCATTCACCCTGATCCGCGCTGTCATAGGCGTTTTGTTTTGCAAGCTGGTAAAGCGCTCCTGTAAAACGCAGATTGTTTTCATGGTTTTTTAACATCGGCTGAGCCAGAAAGAAAATAATCCCGTAGACAACAGCGGCGCAAATCGCGGTTATAACCGAAGTGATTAATTTTTTTAATAAAACCTGGGAAAAACTCTGATAATTTTCTTCAAACGAAGCGAGCCCGAAAGGAATCACAAGCGCGGAAAGGGCAAGCGCGGGAAACCAGTTAAAGATTTCAAGAAACCCCTGAATAAGCCGCCAGTTACCCGCGTAAATTTCAAGCGGCGCCTGCGATCCCGGAAAGATAAAACGGAAAGCCATAATAAACAGGGAAAAAATTACAACATAGATTAAAAATATTGAATACGGAGTCCGCAGCTTTTCAGAGTTAATTGTCATCGATCTGCCTCTTTGCCGCAAAGTTTAAAAACGAGAACAACAATAAAAGCAGTCCGAACCCGGCAAAGAACGCCGGCATCGCAAATGAAAAAAGAGTTGTATTATCTATGAAAGAGCCGATTAATTCCTGCATTTCAAGCGAATTGAGAAAAGTGTTAAGCGAAAGCACTCCGCGGAAGGCAAGCGCGCAAAGGAAAAGATTGGCAAGCGGCCACACGCTGAATTTAATGGTATAGGCAAGAGCGCATAAAAGGAAAATCAATGAACCTGCATAAAAAATAAACGGAAAAATCCCCTGTAAAAATTTCTGTTGAAACATTTCCGCGTTAAGCCTTATGTCTATGGAAAGACTTTTTAAAAACCACGGAGTATCATCGGCAAAGGGAACAGCGGGAAGGCTGATGTTTGCGCCGGCAGCCTGATGATAAGAAAGCGGCTGTCCCGGTATCGCGGTTACTCTGGGGCCGTACGGCTGCGCCGTTCCGTTAAGCAAAACAACCGCAGTCTCATTTTTATTCAAAGAATTGGAAAGTATTAATCCTTCGGCGCCAAGCGTAATGCCCGCGCTTTGCGACGGCGGAACCTGTTTCCATCTGTCAAGGGCCAATGAAATTCCGAAGCTGATGCCGAACGATAACGCGGCGATAAAAATAATCGAAAGCAGAGCGAAGCATTTTTTTCTTGCCGCGTAATTTAATGCCAGAATTATTGAGGAAAAAAGCGATAATGACAAAGCCCAGTGAGCTGCGGCGATTAACAATGTAAGAGTTGTTTCAGGTTTCGGCGGTAAATTTTTCGCCCAGTCGACCCGAAGCGAAAGAAACCTGATTCCTGCCGCCAATATAAAAATAATGATAAAGGTTAGACAGAAAAAAAGGATTAATTTTGCAAATTTCCTCACATTTCAAGATTAACACTTCATCAACACCCATGCAAGGGAATTGTCGTTTTTTTGGCGTTTTAAGCATTGAAGCGTAATAAAAAAAAGGCCATAATAAAGAATGAGTACGCAAATCGCGGTTCTTGGAGCCGGTGCATGGGGTACGGCAATAGCGAAAGTAATTGCCGAAAATAAAAAAGATGTTTTAATATGGAGCTTTGAAGAAGCTGTCAGAGACGATATCAATAAAAATAAAAAAAATACAAGGTATCTGCCAGGCGTTGATTTGCCCGATTCATTAAAAGCGACTTCAAGCATCGAAGAGGCGTCAAGCGGAAAGCAATTTTTAATTTACGCGATTCCGTCGATGTTTCTTTTGGATACATTAAAAAAAACCCTTTCCGCGGATACAATCCGCGAAGGTAAAACAATTATCGCTGTAATTACAAAGGGCTTCCTTCCTTCCGATAACGGCCCAAGGCTGATTCTGGAAACAATGGAAGATTACCTTCCGGGTTTTTACCGTCAGTCATTGGTTTACATTTCAGGCCCGAGCCATGCGGAAGAAGTTTCTGTCGGCAAGGTGACGGGTCTTATAGCCGCAAGCGAAAACCCGATGAACTCAATCAGGTTCAGGGACTTGATAAAAAACCCGCGGCTGCTTGTTTATTCATCGCTTGATGTCCGCGGAGTGCAGGCGGCGGCGGCGTCAAAAAATGTAATCGCGATCGCGTTCGGAATACTTGACGCGTTAAAAACATCAGGCAAAGCGGATATGTTCGGTGACGGCACAGAATCGCTTTTACTCGCAGCGGGCCTTAACGAAATACAAATTCTTGGCAAGGCATTAGGCGCTACACACCCGGAAACATTTACGTCAATTTCCGGCATCGGCGATTTAGACGTAACCTGCAGGTCTGTCCACGGAAGAAACCGCCGCTTTGGAAGGGAAATAATAATCAAGGATATTTTAAAACCGTATAAAAATATTGATGACATTCTTGCGCATATCGGCGGCTTGGGTTACTTGCCGGAAGGCGTAGCGGCGGCGAAATACATCAAGGTAATCGCGGAAAAACATAACCTGAAGCTTCCTGTTTCTACAAACCTTTGCAGACTTCTTAACCGCGAAATTGAACCGATGGAATTCTGCAAAAAACTTCTTGTGGACTGGAACATAAAATAACGGAGAAATAAATGTTTGAAAAACTGACAGGAAAAATAACAGACGCGCTTCGTTTTGTTTCGGGAAAATCTTCAATTACGGAAAAAAATATAGAAGACGCCGTTGAAGCGATCAAAATGGCGCTGCTTGACGCGGATGTAAATCTTCGCGTTGTGCGCAGGTTTGTAAATTCCACGATTGAAGAAGCAAAGGGCGAAAAAGTTCTGCGCTCGGTTGATCCCGGCCAGCAGTTTGTAAAAATTGTTCACGATAAACTTGTTTCTTTTTTGGGCGACGCAGACCCCGCAAGCCGCGCGCTTAAGCTCCGCGGCCCTGATGTTATTTCCACAATTTTGATGCTCGGTCTTCAGGGCTCCGGCAAAACGACAAGCTCCGCGAAACTTGCGCTGCGTTTAAAAAAAGAAGGACGCAAGCCCCTGCTTGTCGCCTGCGATCTTGTGCGCCCCGCCGCGATGGAACAGCTCGCAGTCCTTGGCAGCCAGATTGACATTCCTGTTTACAAGGAAGACTTCGATGCCGGCGCACCGGGCGCAAAGGACAGCGTAAAAGTTTATCATAACGCGCTTTCATGGGCGAAGAAGAACATGATCGATACTGTCATCATCGATACAACAGGCCGTCTGCAGATTGACGAGCCGATGATGCAGGAACTTTCACGTTTAAAAACCGCCGCCAATCCCGACGAAATGCTCCTTGTCGCAGATTCAATGACGGGGCAGGCTGCCGCGGACATCGCAAAAACTTTTGACGAAAAAATCGGGCTTACAGGCGTTGTATTAAGCAAGTTTGATTCTGACACCCGCGGCGGCGCAGCGTTGTCTTTAAAAACCGTTACGGGAAAACCGTTAAAATTTACAGGCACAGGCGAAAAGCCCGAAGACTTTGAGCCTTTCCACCCCGACCGCATCGCGGGGCGCATCCTTGGCATGGGCGATGTCGTAAGCCTTGTGGAAAAAGCGCAGGAAGTGATCGATCAAAAAGAAGCTCTTGAACTCCAGAAAAAAATGGAGAAGGAAAACTTCACGCTTGACGACTGGCTGAATCAAATTCGCGCGATGAAAAAAATGGGCAGTATTCAAAAAATGCTGGAAATGATTCCGGGCTTGCAGGGTCAGGTAAATGAAGATGATATTGACAAGGCGGAATTAAAAAGCCAGGAAGCGATACTAAGCTCCATGACAAAAAAAGAACGCAGCAATCATTTAATTATCGGCCCGCCGCGCAGAACCAGAATCGCTCACGGCTCAGGAACGTCTGTCGCGGAAGTCGCGCGCCTGATTAAAAAATTTGAAAAAATGCGCGGCATGATGAAGAAGATGGCAAAAGGCGCTAAAGGCGGCATGCCTAATATGAGCGGAATGCAAATGCCGCCCGGTCTGTCTTTTTAATTATTAATAAATATTTAATAGGCGGAAGTATGACAAAACTAAGGTTTATATTTCTTATATTTTTTCTATTATTATTTGGATTTTTATATGGAAATGACGGAAATACTATATCAATTCTAGATAATAGAAGTACAAGGCAATCTATATATTATGAATCTTCAAAGGTGTTCTGGTTTTATAATCTATCAAATGTGGAACATTTACGCAATACATCAGATGTAGAATCATTAATTATTTCATATTCAGCAAATTCAAATGTTCCTTTAGATTTAAGTTTTATAAATGAAATTCCTCAGCTATCACAATTAAAAGGACTCTCTATAAGTTCAGGACAAAATGTAGAAAATACGGAATCATTAAAAAGATTGACTAATTTAGAGGAATTAACTATTTCAGGTTTAGATTTAACAAATATTGATATAACTCCAATAGCAGAATTAAAATCATTAAAAATTTTAAATTTAATTGATTTATATCATATTTATGATATATCAGTAATAAGTTTTTTACAAAATTTAGAACATTTGGTTATTAGTAATTGTAATAATATTAAATCACTTGATCCAATATTTGAAATAACAGGTTTAAAATGGCTGCAAATTGTTTCAAATGCAGAGTATGATTTGACAAATATTGACAAATTACAGGAATTAGAATTGTTAAATATTAGAATAAATAATCATGAAAATATTATTAATATATCACGTCTTTATAATCTTACCAGATTAGTCATACAGTTTGATGTTATCGATGATGTCAGTCCATTATTAAATTTAATTAATTTGGAAGAACTAATATTTTTGGGAGAGAATGTAAATATTTTACCGTTATCAGCAATTAGTACGTTAAAATATATTGTTGTAAGGTTCAGTACTCGTGAAAAATATTTAGAATTTATTGCTAATGAAGGAAATATATTTGAGAGAAATGGTATTAGTATTTATACTGGAGTTCCTCATTAAAATCACTGCGCCGTCTAACAAAAAGTAACTGTCGCTTTTATTATAGGAGGTTATAAAAGTGAAAAAAATGTTATTTATATTTTTCTTTTTTAATATTTTGTTTAATTTATACACAGAAGAAGAAAGATCAATCATAATAAGTCATATAGGAGAACAAGATTCTTATATACAAAAAATAATTATAAATACACACAAGGAAGGTATAGAAATTGATCGTATAACATGGGATATTTTAAATTATTTTCTAGTAACAGAATCTGCATTTAATGAAATAATAAGCTTAATTTATAGTAACAATGAATTATTTGGAAATAGACAATTAATTAGATTAAGAGCTCCTGAGCCTTACGGTATAAATGTATATTCAGAATATTATAATTCTGACATTCAAATACTGTCACAAGGAACAATTGAATTCACATACAGGCTTGAAGATTTTGGCTGTTTTGAATTATGTATAAAAAACGGAGAAGAAAAATATTTTAATTTGGTTGAAAGAAGATCGTCCGCGTTATTCTTTAGTTATATGTATAATATAATTAAAAACAATAATGATAATAATAGACTTCTTGCAGAGTTGGAAAAAGAATATAGATATTATCATTTTATTAGTTTTTCTGCAAATATTGAAAATTTAATGTATGAAAATATTGGAGAATAACGATGTGAATGCCAGGATATAACATGAAAGGAGCGGGATTATTCAATATAATTATTATTCTTTTCATGTGAATATTTATTTAATAAAATTCTGACTAAATGAAAAATATTTATGCCGATGCCGTAAGCGTTAATTATAATAACAGGAATGCTTCCGATAATTATTCCGTAAACAAGAAAACAAATTGATCCGGCCAGATTAAGGATTCGGAAATAAAGCCCGCCTTTAATTGTTATGGATACCGCGACCAGTATAGAAGCAAGATAACCGACCCATTCAAACATTTTTTTCCCTTTTAAAAAAATAATATCATAAATTAATGTACTGAATCAATTATTAGTGACAGTTTGTAAAATTTGAATTTGATAACGGTTATATTAAAGCCTATTTCCATTTAACAGAATATGTTATTATTAAATCATGTTATACCCTTTTCAGGATCCAAAATTAACATTAAGAGAACGCGTTAAAGACCTTGTTTCAAGGCTTTCAACAGAAGAAAAAATAGGTTTTATCCCTACACGCAATTCTGCGGTTGAGCGGTATGATATTCCGGCGTGGGGAATCGGCGGCGAAGGCGCGCATGGTTTTGTAAACCGCGAAGGAAACAACATTACCTTTCCGCAGACAATAGGGCTCGCCGCAGGATGGGACAGGGAACTTCTGCGGAAAATCGGCGAAGTGGTCGGTGTGGAAGCGCGCTGTCATTACAACACGAATGATCGCAAAAACGGTCTTGCGATTTGGTCGCCGACTATCGATCTTGAAAGAGACCCGCGCTGGGGCAGAACGGAAGAAGGCTACGGCGAAGACCCTTTCCTTACAAGCGAACTGTCCTGCGAATACATCCGCGGCGTTCAGGGGGACGATACCCTTTACCTTAGGGCAAGCTGCGGGCCGAAACATTTTTTCGCGAATAACAACGAAGAAGACCGCGGCTCCTGTTCCTGTTCAATTCCTCCGCGCCTGATGCACGAATACTACCTTGTTCCGTTTAAAAACGCGATTGTCAAAGCGGGAGCTGTCTCGCTGATGACGGCGTACAATGAAGTAAACGGCATCCCGATGATGCTACATCCAATCCTGAAAGAATTTGTTAAAGAAGAATGGGGGCTTAAGGGTCACATTGTAACTGACGGCGGCGATGTTCTTCACACAGTTGACCTTCATCACTATTTTGAAACGCACGGCGAAACAATCGCGGCTGCTTTTAAAAACGGCGCCGACAGCATGACTGACATGGAAGAACCTGTGATTAACGCGGTTAAGGAAGCGCTTGAAAGAAAATTGATCAACGAAGCTGAACTTGAAGAGCATGTGGAAAGGGTTCTGGAAATTCGTTTCCGTTTCGGCCAGTTTGATCCGCCGGAACTTTGCCCGTATGAAACAAAAAATAAATCCCTTACAGACGAACAGACTAGAGCGTACAATGAACTTTCACGCGAAGCCGTAAGAAAATCCGCGGTTCTTTTAAAAAACGAAAATAATGTTCTGCCGTTAAAACCAAATTCTGTAAAAGGAAAAATCGCGGTAATGGGTCCGCTTGCCTGCGATCTTCATCTTGACTGGTACGCCGGAAAGCCTTTATACGCAAGTACACCGCTTGACAGCCTTGGTAAATTATACGGCGATAAAATTGAATACACCGACTGCCGTGATATTGTTTCGTTTACGGCAAAAGACGGAAGACCGTTAATTTTAATCGATGTTAAGGAAAAAACAGATGATCCGTTAAAAGCGGCAATAACAAAGAAAACGCTCGCGGCAGGAGCGTTAGGCGAAACACCGGCGCGTTTTTATATGGAAGACTGGGGCTGGGGCGTAAAAACATTCACAGACACGGAAAGCGGCTTAATGCTTGAAGGCTGTTACGGGCGCCGCGAAGTTGTTCCGCCGCGCAGGGAGCCGATTCCGCCGGAAATGATGCCTAAAGATGACGAAAAAGAAACCGCGTATACAATTACAGCGACTGCGAAAAATAATCTTGCGTGGTTCGGATTTACATTGTTCAATATCGTGCCGCAGGAAAACGGCATGATTCTTTTAAAAACGCATGATAACAGGCGCGTTACTGTAAAGGAAACAGGTATGCCTGTTATTCAGCATGACGATCCGTTAGCAGCGGAAGGCGAACTGTTTAAAATGACTGTTGAACATGACGGCCTTGCGGCTGCCTGTCAGTCTGCCGCTAAAGCGGGACAGGTAATAATACTTGCAGGCAACGACCCCATGATAAACGGCCGTGAATGTATAGACAGGCCAAGTTTGAATCTTCCGCCGCGTCAGGAAGAATTAATCCGAAGGATATCGAAGTTAAACGCAAGAACAGTTGTAGTGCTGATTTCCGGTTATCCGTACACCTGTAAAGAAGCTGCGGAAAAAGCCGCCGCGGTATTATGGATGGCGCATGGCATTCAAGAAACGGGAAACGGTCTTGCTGATGTTTTAGGCGGAAGCTTTTCGCCTGCGGGACGGACGCCGCTTACATGGTATGAAGATGAAAAACAGCTTCCTTCCATAATGGAATACGATATACAAAAGAGCGCGGTAACATATCAATATTTTAAAGGGCCTGTAATCTGGCCATTCGGACACGGGCTTTCATATACACGTTTTGAATATTCCAATTTATACATCGATAAACCTTCGGCAGGCGATAAAGAAAATGTCAAAGTCTCTTTTAATTTAAAAAACACCGGCTCCGCCGCATCGGATGAAGTACCGCAAATGTATGTTAATTTTTCAGGCTCGGCATTCAGCCGCCCGGTAAAAACATTAAAAGGCTTTACGCGCATTCAGCTTAACCCGGGCGAAGAAAAAACAATTACATTTGAACTGCCTGTAAACGAACTTGCAGTCTGGAACGGTATCCGCAGCCAAAGCAATGTTGATTTCCAAAACAGCTCGCGCAGCTGTTTTTTTGTCGAGTCCGGTTACTGCACTGTATTGATCGGAGCGTCATCGGCGGACATACGTCTTTCCGGCGGATTCAAAGTCAGGGGAGAAAATCCGCTTCCGCGAAAATTGTCAGCAGAAGAATCATCAGGCGGAATCAATCAGATTTACGCGCAAAACTTTGACGATTACGAATTATGTTATCTGCATGAAAAACGCGGAAGCGGAATTCCGGCAGTGTTCAATAAGCAGGACGGAAGCTGGCTGCGTTTTAACTCCCTGGATTTCGGCACAGGGTTCACAAGTTTTTCGGCGGTTGTACGCGGCAGATACAATTGCCGCGCGGAAATCCGCCTTGACGCGCCGGACGGCTATCTGGCAGGAACGCTGGAAATTCCGAACACCGGCGATATATCATTTTATCCGCTGCTTGAAACAAGCCACAGAAGACTTCCTTCCTGGGGATACGCAGAATGTCAGCTTGAAAAAATCACCGGCGTGCATGATCTTTATCTGGTACTCTATGGAAAGACAGGTCTGTGGCGTTTCGGGTTTGGAACTACATCCTGTTCTTCTTTACCCAGTCGATAATTTCATCGACCTTGCCGAAGACAAGTCCTGTTACCGTGTCTGCGCAGCCGTAGTAGATCGCGACCTTGCCTGAGTCTTTGTCAACAAGCGAAGCGACAGGGAAAGTGACATTAGGTACGTCACCTGCAAGTTCGTAAATTTCACGCGGGTTAATAATGTATGGACGCGGGCGCGCGATAACTTTCCACGGCTTGTCAAGGTCCATCAGCGCCGCGCTGAATGAATAAACAAAACCGTTACAGCTTGTAAGCACCCCGTGATAAAACACAAGCCAGCCTTCCGTTGTTTCAACCGGGCAGGGTCCCGCACCGACCTTTGTGCTCTGCCAGCCGCCGTGAGGCGACATTACATGGCGGTGTTTCCCCCAGTAAATAAAATCAGGGCTTTCCGAATACCATATATCGCCGAACGGAGTATGTCCTGAATCGCTGGGGCGGCTGAACATCGCGTAATTTTTTCCGATCTTCCGCGGGAACAACGCGCCGTTGCGGTTATACGGCATCATCGGGTTTTCCATCTGATAAAATTTTTCAAAATCATTTGTGTAAGCCATTCCAAGGCACGGCCCCGAATAGCCGTTGCACCAGATGATGTAATAACGGTCTTCGATCCAGATCACGCGCGGATCGTACTTGTAATCCGAATCGGGCAGTTCAGGATCGGTTTTAATAAACTTGATTGGATTATCGTCGATCTGCCAGTTTATTCCGTCCTTGCTCCTTCCGGCGTGAATGTCCATGTGACGCGCCGTATCGTCGCAGCGGAAAACTCCGGCATACTCGTTTTTAAACGGAACAACCGCGCTGTTAAAAATGCTGTTGGAACGCAGAGTTAAATCCCTGGGGATAATCGGGTTTTTTGAATAACGCCACATTAAATCCTTTTTTGGATCGCTTCCGGCGCCTGAAGACGGCCTGTCTTCCCATGGAATATTTGGCAGGCTGCTGCCGTTTACAATAAGACTGCTCATATTTTCTCCTTCAATATAAAAAAATATCCCGGCAATATAAAATTACCGGGATTAAATCTGACTGTCAACATTGGTCAGAAATTTTACCAAAAATTAACAACAAGCATTAGCGGTTAAAGTCATTAATTGCCGCTTGTAACTGGGGCGCCCATTTTTCAACATGCGCCGCCGGGCTTGTTGAACCAAGACCGTTCCTGAATTCGTTGATAAAATCATCATACGGATATCCGGGGATCATGGCGAAATTTCTTGGGGTGAGATACTGCGCGTCTCTTGACATGGCCACAGTTTCAGTAACATCGCGAAGGTTTCTGGAAGCCCAGAAGTGTCCGCTCAGCCAGTCGTCATCCATCGGCGTCCACCACATTTCAGCGGCTTTAAGAATTACGTCAACTTCCGCCGGTGAAAAAATATTGGCGATGGCGTAAACGTTATCAATGGCGTCAAGGCGGATCTGGCTTGATCTTGCACCTCTTGGCGGCAGTACGTATCCGCCGTCAAACTGTTCCTGCGCCTGTCCTTTTCTCCATTCCGGATCAAATGTCATTGCTACCTGCTGATCATAGAAAGCTGTCCAGTTCCAGCCCCAGTCATATTCCGGAGTTGTAAGCACAAGACCTTCATTTATAAGAGTATTAAAGAACGCAAGGGCTTCAAGAACCGCAGGGCTGTTTGTCGCGTTCTGGGCTCTTCCCTGAGCGTCAAATGTAACAAAGTTTCCGCCGTTGCCGAAAACAAGCCCTTTAATAAATTCGCGGGCATCATCGCAAGGCAGCGCGTAAATATCTGTAATACCGTCATTATTTGTGTCACGGGTTAACTTCCTGCAAAGATCAAGGAAAGTATCCCATGTCCAGTTATTATTTTTCTGTAAATCATAAATATAATCAGGACTTAAACCTATATCTGTTAAATGCTTTGTGTTGAAAAACAGCATGGCTTGTCCCCAGCCGTTATTCGGAAGCCCGTACTGCCAGCCGTATGTTTTTCCGCCAAACGTCATAAGTTCATCAATTAAACCGTTATACATCGGCGATACATTCGGAACAACTGTGCGGTTTTTAAGATTGACTGCTTTACTGTCGCTGATAGGATACAACAGCCCCTGTTTGTAAAGAGTAACCGCCATGTTGGCGCCAAGTTCAAAAATCTGATATTGTTTGTTACCTGACATAATAGCGGCGGATACAAGCGGAAGATAATTATCCCAGTCGGATAATTCAACTACCTGAAAATTAAATCCCTGATCAGATAAAAGTTTTTTCCTTCGATCAAGATCCCTTGCTTCGCCTTCATCCCTTGGCTCAAAAGTGTCAACATTGTAAGTTGACCACCATGACGAAACCGTGATGTTCGCGCCTTTTACACTTACGCCGGAAGTACCAGCGCCGCCCGAGGCTGACCCTGTTCTGCTGCATCCTGCAATAATAAGACCCATTACAAGGATAAGAGCAAACAGGATTAATCCTATTCGGCTTGCTTTTTTAATCATGCTTTTCCTCCAAATTAATTTATCTCTAACGGTTAACAACCGTATCGAAACCATAATAAAATATTCAGACGCTCAAGCTTGCAATATGTAAATGTTATAAGCTTGAGTACAGCCAATTGCAACTACATTTTTATTCCTGTCTGACTCAGCGACTCGACAAATGTTCTCTGCGCGGCAATATAAAGAATTATAAGCGGAATGAGCGACACAAGCATACCTGTCGCGACAACAGCCTGCAAATATCCGACAGGCGGCTGAGCCATAATGCCTCCGCTTTGCGAGCCGACTGAATTGATGCTTGCCCAATACCGGGTAAAACTTTCTGTAAGCCTGCTTAGGGCAATCGGTATCATCTTATAACCGCGCAGGAAAAATGTTGTAAAAAGCGTATCCGTCCATTGCCATACAAATGAAAAAAGGAAACAGGAAGTAAGCATCGGCAGGGCATCGGGAAGCATGATGCGTCCGAATGTGTACAGTCTGCCGCACCCGTCAACATAAGCCGCCTCTTCAAGTTCTTTCGGCACACCTCTGAAATACTGCCTTAAAAGGAAAATATAAAGCCCGCTTTTTAACCCCATCGCTGTAGCTGAAAGCAGAAGATAACCTGTAAGCGTCCCAAGAAGGTTAATGTTTCTTCCTGTTATCAATTTGAAAATGCCGAAGATATCAAAAAACTGGAAATTCAAATAAAGCGAAGAAAGAATTGTCTGCGGCGGAATAATAATAATAATGAACACGCACATAAAAAGTATGTTTCTTCCCGGGAACTTGTAACGCGCAAATCCATAAGCCGCTAGAGTGCAGGCGGCTACCTGCAATGACGCGCTGATAATTAAAATTATGATTGTTTGTATCAGCGTGGGAAAATAATCCAGTAAATCTGCTGCAATCTTGTAATTTTCAGTAGAAAAAGTACGCGGTATGCTTATTACTGTAGCGTCGTACAAATCTTTTTCTATCATAAAACTGACGGATATTTTATTCAATAAAGGTTGTAAAATTAAAAAGCAAAACCCAAACAGCAGTACAGCGCGGAAAATTTTATAAATGATATCAAATGTTTTATTTTTTAAAACATAAATGGAATGAGCGCTTAATGTTTTATTATTCATAATAGTACACCTTTTTGGATACCAATGCCATTGTTATCCCTATAACGATTATAACAATCAAAAAATATATCCATGCCATCGCCGAAGAAAAACCAAAATCAAGCTGCTGATTTAAAACAAGCAGTATGCGTTCCATAACCACATTGTCAGTCCTTAGGAAGAAATCAACAACGCTGTAAACTACATTAACAATAATTAACGAACTTACCATCGGGAAAGTTATTTTCCAGAAACATTCCCAGCTTGTAGCGCCTTCAATTCTAGCCGCTTCAAAAATACTTACAGGAATTGTCTGGAGCGCGGAAAGGAAAATGATTATCTGAATACCGGAAGCCATCGCGATGGTGTAAATCTGATTAACAATCTGGAAAATATACGCCATGAAACTGCCCATACCGAAGCTTTCAATTACAAGGATATCTTCCAAGACGCCTGTAATCGAAGACTTCATTTGGTTACTCTGCCGGATGTTATCTGCAATGCTCTGCAGAAGAGCGCTGTTGGTTTCCAGGTTTACAAGAACACCGGATGATAATATAACCGGCAAAAAGAAAATCGCGCGGACAAGACCCCTTGCCTTAAAATCCTGATTCAATAAAAGCGCGATAAAAAGGCTGAAAATAATAATCGCGGGAACAACAAGCAGCATACGAAGCAGCTCTTCAACAAGAAGCCTGTTAAATTCAGGATCGATCGCTAAAGCGCGCTGGACATTTCCAAACCCTAAAAAATCCTGTTTAAATCCGAAATTTACAACGTCAATGGTAACCTTGTTGAATATCATGATAAAGGATTCAAAAAGCGGCAGAAGCATGAAAAGTATAAAACCAATTATAAAAGGCAGACAGAATAAATATCCGGCGCGTGCATTTTTGCCTTCAAGCGTCAGGGCAAGTTTATTATTTTTCCTGTGAAAATATTTATGAAAATAATCTTGAAAGACAGTTTTTATTTTCATAGGCTCCCCCGTCTTAACACAACATAACTGTTTGCGCTGATATTTCTACCGTCATAATCAAATGCGAAATTACTCGCGTTTACAACTACTCCGGTTCCGTCTTCATATTCTGTCAGGGTAACATCGGTCGATAAAATCGCGTGATTAACAATCGCTTTGTTATAAAGGTGTCCGAATTCGGCGGAGAATTGTTTGTAAAGCGCGTCGGCGTCTTTTACCCACTTATGATAAACATTGGCGTAGAACTGCCTGAATTTTGTTTCCTGTAACACAGCGACTTCTTCTGTCATAAAACTGAAATACAGCCCTGCGCCGCTTTCGATAATCTTTAACAAATTTCTTGAATAATCTTCCGCAAGATTTATGGCTTTACCGGTGTATGGAACAAGACCGTGCAGAGCAATCGCGTAAAAAGGCACAGATACATCCGTTATGCCGAAATTCTGGCTTTCAAGCGCAAGATCGATAATAATGTCAGCCCAGGGAGCGGTATACGCATGGCCTGAAAGAATCATAATTCCCGTTCCCGACTGCCGCAGATCGTTTAACGTATTCTGTCTCATTGCCATTGAAGCTTCGCGGCTGACATACTGTCTTTCATTGTAATCGCCTGCAAGCCTTGCGCCGATATTTCTGAACGCAATGTTTTCAATTCCGTAAGCGGCGGATTTGGCAGAAAAATTTTCAATCATCGACGCCATTTTATCGGGGTGCGCGACATAACTGAGCTTGCCCCACATATCGCGTTCTCCGAACCAGACAATGCTGTAAGGATACCTTTGAATCCGTTCGCGGTTTATGTAGCGCGAAGCGTCGTTATAAAGGTTGAATCCGTCAAAAAGTTTTTTGTCTTTCATAAAAAAGAAATCAACTTCAGGATAAAGATTATATCCGCCCTGGCGCGCCGCATTAACAAGATTCTGAAAATCGCCGCGGCTTCCAAGCGCGCTGATTAATTTGATGCGCGTAGGTATTGTGTGATCAACGCTGCGGTTAAACCACCCGTTGAATTTTACGCTGACATTGCGCCAGCCCATTGCGGAAAAATCGTTTAACATTCCGGCGGCTTCGTTATACGAAGTTAACTTTAACGGAAGATCAAAAGGTATGCCGAGACGGTGCTGCGTTTTATTGACAGCTCCGACAATTTCAACAGCTAACGGAACCGAACTGTCGTTGCGCCTGTTGATTGACGGAAACTTGCTTAAAAGCCATGACCGGTATTCCTTCGCCATGCCGACATAACCGTCTTCGCCGCAGACAACCAGACGCAGCGTAATGCTTTCGCCTTCAGGCAGCGCTCTTTCATATTGATAAACGTCCCGCTGCGACCGGCCTGATATGTTCATTACTTCGCTGTGAATCATCGAATAACGGGCATACACATTGTTCCACGAATTATTGCGGCCTGACACATCGGCGAACACAGTCGCGTATGACGCGCCGTTTTCTATAATGAACAAAAGCGCGTTTCCGTTTTTTTGGATTCCGTAAACAGGAAACGGAGACCTGTTGTCGTTAATAATCGCTTTGCGGACAAGCGCTTCGTCCCATCCGTAAACAATACTTGTAAACTGCTGCTGATTTTGTTTGCCGTTGTTAAAATGAATTAAAGCTCCGCTGCCGTCAGGAACCAGAATATAGCCTTCATCATCAAGACCGCCTGCTCCCATATAAGGCATCAGCGAAAATGTCGTTATCGGATACTGTTCGCGGTAAGCGATTTTATCAAACGGAACGTTGATAACAAGCGATTTTCCTTCCAGCGAATACTGCAGCGTAACGTTAAACGCAGGCCTTTCTCTTCCGGCAAGAGCAGGATAACGGTTTAAATCTTCCGTGTAGTCGTCGTATGTATAACCCGCGGATTCAAAAATTTTTTCATATTCAACTTTCTGGTATTCATGAACATCGGCGCGCAGTACGTACAAGTTATGCTTTTCAAGGTCAGGATACATCGCAAGAAGTTCATCTTTATTATCAGTTGCCCGCAGATTATCAATATCATAAAGCCTGTAACCTGAGTTTACGATGCTCCTTTCAACGCTGTTCATAACGCCGGTAAATTCTCTCATTCTTTCTTCAGGCACAGCGGGAGGAATCGTATAAACGCGTTCAAGATAACCAACTGTATAATTTACTTCCAGCGTTCCGCCTGTAGCTTTGTATTCATACGCGCCTGAAACAACGCTTTGCGCGCCGGAAAATTGAGTCTGCCCTATTCCGTAAACATCAGAATATTCAAGCGCAAAGACCGAGTTCATCATGTATTTTGTTACAGGGTCCGCAAGCGGATCGTCGCCCGCGGGATTCGAACGCCATTCCGAGCCGTTGGATTTATCAACAAGAATAATTTCCGTTGTTTGGGGAAGAAACCGCATCAGCAAAAATTCATTCTCAAGCGTTACTTCGTCAGCGCTGCCGTCATATTCATAATAGGAAATATATTTCGCTCCTGACGCTCTCCCGCCGCAGGAGATCAAAATCGATAAAAATAAAATTACTGCAGGCAGCCAAAACGTTTTCTTCACAGCTCCCCCTACATCACCCTGAATATTATTTCTCTGTAAAGCGAAATAAAATACGCAATGGAATCACTGATTAAACTGAAAAACACTACAAATATAAAAACTATTATGCCCATTCCGATAATCGTCAGAAAACAGGAAAAAATTGTTTTTCCCAAACTGTAATCATGAACCATCATAAGACCGCAGATTATAAGCAAGGCTGTCCACAAAATTGAAAGCCATGAAAGAAAATAATAAAATACGCCTTCGTCAAATGTGATTACCTGGCTTAAAATAATTAAGAATATATTGATTAAAACAGAAGGAACAAGCGAGTATGACAGGGCCATGTAAATATCTCTCATTCTGCCTTTCCCGTCCATCAGGGTTGTAAGGCTCCAGTTGGCGAGAGTTCCAAGAAGCACAGGAAGCAGAATCCGCATGAATACGATAATCACATTAAAGTATTCCATGTTAATTATAATGAACTGGAAATTTGTCAGCGTAAGGCGAAGCACTTCCACAAGAAGGGCTGCCGCGACAATAACATTCGCGGCGGCGATAGATCCGCGTTTTTCATTTGTAAGATCCCAAAAACCGTCAAGGGGATGCGCGCAGACATGAAGCGAAAATTTAAGTGTTCTGCCAAGGTGCCGCCACCAGGCTTTATCAGCGATAAAAATCATGCTTCCCTGATCTCCCTGACTGTTTTAATGATAAATTTGACGATTACCGGAGTGAATATCAAAAGCAAAAGAACAAGCATTATAATTCCAAGATGTTCTTCCATCCATTGTTTGCGGTATAACTGGAAAGCCTTTCCGTAACCTTCGCGGAATTGTTTAAGTTTGTAATACTCCATCGCTTTAAGATAATCGCCCTGACGCAGCGCGGAACGCCCGATTCCGATGTAAGCAAAATCAAAATTGCCGTTCATTTTAAGAACCTTTTCCCAGACATCAGCGGAAGAATCATAGCGGCCTGCCTTGTATTCGTTAAGCGCAAGATTGATCAATTCGCCGTATGTTGTCAAATCAAAACGCGTGATTGCCGCCGTTCTTGAATCAAGCGCAAAAATCGAATCGCCCATTCTGTCTATAGCGACAGGCATCAGAAAATAGCCTTCCTTGTTTCCAAGTCCGCCGAACGCATAAAGAAGATTACCCTGAAAGTCATACATAAAAATTCTTCCGCGGGCTCTGTCAAAACAGGCATATGAATCGTTGTTAAACGCAACTACGTCAATCAAACGCGAAAACCCCGCTACTCCGCCGTAAGCTTCTTCGGTAAACGACAGATCTCCTACGGGATCTGCGTAGCCGTTGCGGACTAAAATATCCTGCCCCATCGCGTTAAGCCGTTTAACAGGAGTCAGGTTGCCCGATTGGTTAGCTGACATATAACTGGTCGCGTAAACAAAACCATCGCTGTCCATGGCGATATTATTGTATTCTGTCGGAACAAAAAGATACTGCCGCGCTCTTTGCTCCTTCGTGGAGAAAAACCGCCATATATAATCGATAACGTTATACACAACTTCATTCGCGCCCATGTAACCGGAAAAATCCCCGCGGCTGTCGAATTCCATAAATCCCTTGTTGACATTTCTTACAAGCACAAAGATACGGTTGGCAAGATCAACAACAAGTTTCTGCGGATGGAATTCAACAAAATCATCAAGGCTGTCGTCATCGGGCCTTGTAATTGAATAGATATGATTCCATTCCGAATCCAGTTTCAGAACGCGGTTATTATTTGTGTCGGCGACATAAATAAAACCATCCCTGCACTGAAAAATATCCATCGGGTAACTTAAGTTTGATTCTTCGCCGTTTATTATTACCGAAGTGACAATTCTTACCGGAACATATTCACCGTTATCCCGCTCTTCTATCACTACAATCCTGTTATTGCCTGAATCGCAGACAAAAATGCGGTTATCCCTGACAAAAAGTCCCTGCGGTTCCCTGAAATGCCCGATCCCCAAAGTTGTTCCAAGCAAATACGCGCTTACGCGGTACGCGTCAGGCGAAGCGACATATTCATACCACCAGTCGTAACTGTAAGTATAATTCGTAGGTTCGGCGGAAAGAGAACGCGGAATAAAAGAAAAAATAAAAAGGAATAATAAATAAAAATATTTTTTCATTCTTTTATCCCTGAGTTCGCCATTGTCTGAAGGACGTTGCTCTGCGCGAAAATAAAACATAAAAGCGGAACGATCATGACAAAAAGCCCGACAGCCGCGCCTACTCCCGCGCGGGCGACGCCTGTAGTTATAATCTGCGAAAGCGCGTAAGGCAGCGTTTTTAATTCTTCGGAATAAATAAAATTCGACGCCCTTGCATTCCAAAGAGCCTGCACGGAAAAAATCATAACCGTAAGCCATGCGGGCTTGATCATCGGCATGATGATAAACGTAAATATTTTAAATTCTTTCGCACCGTCAACTTTCGCGGCGTCCAAAAGAGTATCAGGGATTGTGTCGATAAACTGTTTTAGAAGAAAGAATCCCATAGGCATCGCGAACGCGGGAACAATAATCGAAAGATAAGTGTCTACCCAGCCAAGCTTTGCCATAACAAGATAATTCGGAATCGCCGTTACATAGCCGGAGAACATCAGGGTGATGATAACCCCGGAGAAAAACACTTTGGCGCCGGGAAATTTATATTTACTGACGACAAAAGCGCCCATCGCAGCGACGAATATAAGACCGGCTGTTCCCGCAACGGTAATAAACAGCGTATTAAAAATATAACGCGAAAACGTAACCCAGGATTTGCTCATTATAATAAAGAGATCCTGAAAATTGTTCATTGTCGGGCGGCGGACAAAAATGTTCGGCGGAAATAGAAAAATTTCGTTTAACGGTTTAAAAGCGTGATTTATGTTAAACACAAGAGGAAAAGCGAAAAACACGCCGAAAACGGCAAGCAGGATAAATATAAAAGCGTCTCCGCCGAATGATCTATTAAGCCTTCTGCCGCCAATCAGCCTTTTTGTTTTTTTCATAAACCGCCCCTTAAGTCCCAATCCGTTTCAGGAATTTCTGAATGATATAATTGCAAAGGATCATTGTTAAGAAAAGCAATGTCGCAATAGCTGACGCATAGCCCATTTCAAAACGTATGGAACCGTAGTCAATAAGGTGATTCACGACAGTATGCACCGCGTAATCGGTACTCGGGAAACCGGCAAGAACAATCGTCACGTCAGCCACCCCGAAGGACTGCGTAATTGCCATAACGGCGCCGAACATCAACATTCCTTTCATGTTGGGAAGCGTAATGTACCAGAGTTCCTGCCAGCGGTTGGAAATGCCGTCAACAAGCCCCGCTTCATAAAGGGTCGGATCGATGGTGGAAAGCCCGGCGATAAAAGCAAGAAAGCCCGCGCCCAAACTCATCCACAAAATTACAACCAGCATAACCGGCATCATAAATTTAGGATCCGTAAGCCAAAATTCCGGTTTATCAAGTATTCCCAGTTTCAAAAAAATTCCGTTAATGTAACCGTAAGCGTCGCCGGAAAAAATAAGCGCCCAAATCATGAACGCGCCGCCGGAAATAGAAGGCGCGTAAAAAATCAAGGTAACAACAGCGCGGACATACCGCGGAAGCTCGTTGATAAACCACGCGAATAAAAACGCCATAATGTAGCCGATAGGCCCCGTAACCGCCGCCATCAAAAATGTGTTTTTAACGGCAATCAGGAACACATCGTCAGCTAACAACAGGTTGATGTAATTCTGCAGACCGATAAATTTCGGCGATTCCAGGATATTAAAATACGTAAAGCTGTAAAAAATTGATATTATAAGCGGCGCTACATAAAACAAAATAAAAACAATCGCGTAAGGCGCAAGGAACATATAACAGACGCGGTGCCTGTGGAATTCTCTGACAAGTATTTTGTTTTTTATTTCCTGCTTTTCAATATACCTGGCAAAACTCATCTGTCCCCCTACTCAAGACCGAATTCTTTTCGTTTTTTAATGAGCTCGTTATTTATGGTAAGGGAGTAATCAAGCATCGTCTCCCTGACATCTGCTGAAAATCTCTCATCATCTTTTTTGTTGATAATGCGCCGCGCCGCGTTAATAATATGCCTGCTGACAAAATAGCCGCCCGGCACTTCCGGTACGCCGACTGCCCACGAACGCTGCTCGTCAAGAACAGCCATCTGTTCCGCTCCCCAGGGAAGCTGCCTGAAAGCGACATAATTTGCCGTGGGGTAGCGCGCCGCGGACCCCATAAGGCTTTCAAGTTCACGGCCAAAACGAAGCTGCGTACTTGAGCCGACCCACCACTTTAAAAATTCCCACGATTGATCCTGCTTTGTAGAATTGGAAAAAATCATCGCGGCGAGCGTTCCTGTTGATACAGAACGGTCAATAACGCCGTCCGCTCTTTTATAACCGGGCATTCTTGCAAAACCCCACAACCCGCGGATTTCAGGCGCGAAAATTTCCAGAGTGTTAAACCAGGAATAATCCGCGAACGCAAGCGGCATTTCGCCGGTGCGGAAACGGTTTACAAAATTAAAAATTATAGGGGTTTTGTAATGTGTAAAGAATTTAGTGTAAAAATCAAACGCTTCAATTGCGATTTCGGTATCAAGTAAAGTGCGCGAGCCGTCTTCGTTGTACAACCTGCCGCCGCGCTGGAACAACTGCGCAAGGAAGTTAGAAAAATCAATATTTTCGCGCTCGCTGGTCGCGACAGAAGGAATGCCGACATTCATATTATTTTTTTGAATAATCGGAAGGATGGAAATTAATTCGTCCCATGTATCGGGAAGATCAAGAGCAAGCTCGGCCATAATATCTTTGCGGTAGTACATTACATGGAAATATTGAGTTTCGGGAAGACCGTATACTCCTCCCTGGAATTCAAACGGAACAATTACATTGTAATCAAGTTCCTTTATCACATCCCGATAACCCGGCAGTTTGGAAATATCGATAACAGCTTTACGCAGAGCGTAATTTATAACATCGCCCTGCGGCACAGTAAGAACCAGATCAGGACCTGTACCGGCTACAACAGCGGGCATAACGGCGTCCGGCGCGACAAGTTTTAAATTAACCCTGACTCCGGTTAAAGGGGTAAAAGTATCGTCAATCATCGCTTTTAAGATTGTACTTTGATCGCGCCCCGAAAGTATCCAGACTTCGATAGCTTCATTGCTTCCGTAAACGTTGCCTATGTTGTTGTAATCAACAAAGAACGAAGCAAAGAACGATTTAATTTCATGCCATGCCGCCACAAAGAAATTGTCCCTTATCGGCTGGATTTTCGCGTCTTCGCTTGTGATAAGAATATAATCAATATCAAGCGGCGATTCAGAAAGAGCCAAAAGGCTGTCGCCGAGTGAGCTTATATTGATTCTGAAATTAATGAGCGCCCTTGGAATCTTGTCGGGACGGCTTGCGAAAAGTTCAAGCTGACGCGCGACGGTTAAAGCGACCGCGGCTTCCGCGCTTCGTTCGCCTGAATACAGCGCCATATCATCGACAAGTTTATAAAGTATCCTGCTTTCCAAAAGCATTGCGTCGATAATATCGGGATACACAACATCGATACGGTAATCGCGGTACAGATCAGGATCGGGGCCTGTTAAAACAAGTATTTTACGGTAGATAGCGTTTAAACGATAGACGCTTTCTTCCATCACATTGAGCATTTCACCTATTTCGCCGAGCGTCACCTGAAGGCGAAGGGTATGCGCGCCTTTTTGCAGCGGAACAAAAATTTCACCCCGTTCATCGGTTAATGTGGTATTGCTCCATCTGTTATTATAAGAAAAAGGAACTACAGCAAATTCACTGAACGGAATTTCACCGTCAATCATAACTGTACGGTTGGAAACAAACCCGCGGTTATAGTTTTGCCGTCCTTTAATCGTGATGCGGTACATCCCGTTTTCAGGGACTTCAAATTCCCATTCAATCCACTGACCGGAAACATGCCAGATACCGCCGCCAATCATGTTAAGCCGGATTTCAGCCACGCTTGCCGGTTCGGTCGCGCCGGATGAACGATCATATATCGCGTATAACGATGAATCCGAACGGCGTACGGCTCGTTCACCCTGGATTTTAAGCAAAAAATCGCCAGCGGCATTGTTAAACGCGTTTAAATTGATCCCCGCAAGGTAATCCCGGTAATTTTTAAGTTTATACGGGGCTGTCAATGTAAGTGAACGGATTACCAAAGGTTCATTTATACCAGTAAGTCTGATGGTATTTTCGCCTTCATGCAGATAGAACGAATAGGGATCGGTAAAATATCCCTGAAAATCCTTAAAATAAACAGATTCCCACTGCGGTTTTTCTATTTGGGAAGAGCGGATTTCGTTATTTTGATTATCATAGCGGCTTAATTCGGAATCCCCCCAGATACGCGGAAAAACAAGCCTGTCCGCTCCAAGGAAAGGAATCTGACCGTTTATTGATAACGTACGTTCCATGGGGATTCCACGCGCCGGAACAGGGTAATACTCCATTTTGATGTAATATAGACCGGCCTGCTCTGCATTTACTGTGTATTCAACAAAGCTGTTTTCTTCCGTTCTTAAAACGCGGGCGGCGCCTTCAAAATTCTGAAGAACAGACACGCCTTCGGCAGAAGTCCATTCAAACAGATCGATGGAAATATTCTGCCTTCCCGCAGGAACATGAGCGTATTGTTCTATGTAATGTGAATAAATATTGGTTCTGCCGACGTTTCCGCCGCTTAAATTAAATCCTGCATATTTTCCGGAAAAATCCTGCCCTTCCCGACCCGTAAAAATCAAAATCATCGCAAAACCGCATAATACAACAGCCGCAATAACAATTCTTATTACAAGCGAGAATTTGTTCATTTTCATAACAGCCTTTAATAAATTAAAGATTTAATTAATTTATGCCTGCAAATTAATGACTTTTTAATAATATCGATAATAAAGACGTATGTCAACAAAAATGAACTTTTTTGATCATTTTTTAGGTTATTGGATTATTTACTGCTTAAGGTTTTCTTCGTTTTTCTCATATTCCAGTAATTTATGTAATTGGTCTAAAATAAAATCTTGAAAATATGGATTTAATTGTTTAAAAATCTCTATTGTCTCAGAAACCTTATAATCCGGGGTAACATCTTTTTCGAACATCACCCCTTCTCCTGTTCGCAGCCATGTTTCGTTTACCCCAAAAGCGTTAACAATAAGTTTAATGTGCCGATCAAGAACTTTTTTTTGTTCCAGTTCAATTAATGTTTGAAATGATGTTGAAACGCATATCTTTTTTGCAAATTCTTTTTGAGTCATTTTTATGCTTTTTCTGAGTTTTTTAATCCGTTGATTTACATTCGTATTTATATTCGTACTAATACTCGCTTTTTCGGTGACAGCCAGTTTTTTCATTAAATAAAGCATATCAGAATTTTAATTATTTTTGGACATATAAAAATTCTTTAAAATATATAATTACTATTGACATATTATAATGTTATTTAGTAACATATAACAAAGAATTAGTTTATATTAAAAAGCAGGAGAAAAGAAATAATGACCAGGACAAAACAGCGTATCAAACAATTTTCATCAGGAATGAAGAGACTTAGCTATAACAGCCAAGTTTATATCAATAAACTAATTCAAGTTTTTTTTCTTATTGAGCATCCAATTGTAAATCCATTAAAAAGAAAGGCATTATCAAAAACCGCCCGTATAGGTAGTTAATAAGCCGGCTGGCTTAAAAATTTAATATTAAGGAGAAGAAAATGAAAAAAAGATTATTAGTAATCATAGTAATCATGTTAGCTCTAACAGCCCAATTAAATGCGCAAGTGGAATTTATCGATCAAATTGGTATTGGTCTAAATTATGGTTTTATTCAAGAAAAAGGAAACAATGATTTAGGTTTCCATTCTGATTATCTTTTGGGTGTTTATGTTCATAATTGGAACACCGCAATTTTAATGGGTATTCGGGGAGATATATTACACGAGAGTGTAGATGCAGGTATTCAAGTTGAACATTTTATTAATTTTAAAGACAGCGGAAACCTGACAGGTTTTGGCTTTCTTGCTGCCGGAGGCATTCAATTTTTAGGTGATGATGGAATTAATCCATATATAAGAATCGGAGGATTATGGCATTGGGCAACAATAATAAAAATCGCGTTAGAACTGGATTACCATTTTAATGGTCAATTTTCCTCTGGAATATCTGTTTCACTTCCATTGGCAACAGTTTCATCACGACTTGAAATTTTAAATAAATAAAAGCAAAAACCATCTGTCAGATGGAAAAAATATATTGTCAAACATAGGCAATAAAAAAAAGACTTAAAGGAAAATTTATGAAAAAAAGCAGGGGTGTAAAAAAGTTAATTGGATTTACTGTGGTTCTGGCAGTAATGTTGATCAGTATTTCCGGATGTATGTCATTGATGTCATCGATGACAAAATCAATGATAAAAAATTATGGAGTATATGATAATTCCGTGCCGGAAAGCCAACTGGCAGATTTTATTTTTATTGGGGTAAATATAAAATCTTTTAACGGCAACAGGGTCAACTGGGGAGACAAAGCAAACAATATGGGGCGTATTAAATTGCCGTCAGGAACACATGATATTATTTATGACTGGATACAGGAAGAAACACAGCAGACAGGCTCAAGCTATAATTCATATACTGGAACTACAACATTAAAATATACTACTACAACAAGAAGCATAAGGGATATTAAAATATCACAAATGGAATTTCTACCCGGACATAGGTATCAACTTTCCGGGGCATGGGTAAATGGTGAAGTCTACTTATATATACAAGATATTACTAATATACGTTTACATATGTACGGTGATACAACCGCAAATGCTCCAAAAGAGTCTGCTGCTCCAACTAATTTTGATGGTGTTTGGAATGGAGAAGATGGTACTATATTCAAGTTTTCCGGAAATACATGGGAGTATACTGTTCCGCCAAGAGTCGCAATAAACTACAGCGACAGTGGTATAAAATTAAAAGGTACATTTGAAATTGACGGTCGTAATATTATCATGTATCAGACTCATATTGATAATAATAACAAATGGTTTAATGTAGCTGGGTTAAAGCAAGCTTATATATGGACATATGTGTTTAATGGCAATCGGCTTGAACTTGAAATTGAATACTTAACGCCAAGGGTTGTTTATACAAAAAATTAATACATTTTAAATGTTTAGCCGCTCTTTTGGGCGGCTTCATTTATCATAATAATATTTATAACTATATCAAAATCACACATACACCGCAAACAAAGCTTCCATTCATGTTTGTTAATGAAATAACGTTTATTTGCCGTCAAAAATATCATTCCATCTTTGCTGAATGGCTGTAACTGCCTGCTGGGATGTTCTGCCGCTGTCAAAAAAGATTTCAAGCTCGTCAAGGAAAACGTCATAATATTCATCCGCGCCGGGTTTATCAGCGAAGCTTTCCGCGATATAGGCAAATTCAAAAATTCCCCATGCTTTGGAATAAAACGGATCGTCATTTATATAATCGCCCGGAATTATTTTAGCGGCGATGCCGGGGATTGCTTTAAGCTCTGCGCACAGAAACGGACTTTTTTCCGCAAGGAATACAAGGAACTCCCACGCTTCCTGCGGATGCCTTGTGTTAGCTGACATTCCGGCGTAAATGGCGGAAATGCCGGCGCTGTATCTTTCACCTGTTACAACGTCAGGTATTGTTGTTATGCCGAATCTGCTGTCGCCCATTCTTTCACGGAGATACGGAATTTCCCTTGATGAAGCGATCATCATGGCGATCCTTCCCTGCGCGAACTGTTCAATGCGCTGATCGCCTGTCGTGTTAAAAACACCGGGAGCAAGAAGTCCTTCGCGGTACAATGCGCCGAAAAATGTAAAATCGTTAACGGCAAGGCGGGTATTGAAAGACGGCCTTCCGTCTTCGGACCAGACATAATTTCCCGACGCCAGCATCCACGAAAATATATCCCGCGAAAGAGCGCGTCTGTCATCGCGGCTTA
>Ga0209755_10000294_pt1 | contig 95697 bp, 101 predicted proteins | sample TergutCo191P1_FD_187301 | JGI IMG/M metagenome (GOLD analysis project Ga0209755, IMG submission 187301) | Cornitermes sp. P1 segment gut microbial communities from Petit-Saut dam, French Guiana - Co191P1 (SPAdes) (version 2) | ecosystem: Host-associated > Arthropoda: Insects > Digestive system... | reverse complement strand
ACACGGGCCTGCCAACGCCAACTCGCGCAAACAACAACTTTGAAGGCTGGTTCCTTGACGAAGCACTAACGCAGCCTGTAACCGACATCAGCTCTGTCCAAAGCACAGCGCACACACTCTACGCAAAGTGGAAAACACTGTCAATGGTCACGGTTACTTTCAACACAGACGGCGGCACAGCAATCGAAAGCAAAGAGTACCAGGCAGACGGCCTTACCTACGCCACGGCCCCGAACACGGGCCTGCCAACGCCAACTCACACGAACAGCAACTTTGAGGGCTGGTTCCTTGACGCAGCACTAACGCAGCCTGTAACCGAAACCGGCACTGTCCTAAGCGTAGCGCACACACTCTACGCAAAGTGGAGCAGCAACAGCACCCCTATTCGCATTCCGCAACTCGCCGCCCACAGCGTAAACGCAACGGCAATCGGCAAAAACATAGTCCTGCAAAACCTGCCGCAAAACGCAAAAGTGCAAGTCTATAGCCTAAACGGCAAGCAAATATACTCGGCAAATCCTGAAAATCTCAAAATCCTGGAAATCGGGGTTCAGACAGGAGTTTACATAGTGAAAGTCAACAAACAAATTCTGCAGGTAGCAGTAAATAACAGAATTCGGTGATTTTCTACATTCTCAGCAATGAAAGGAATTCTATTGGCAGGCGGCGCCGGGTCCCGCCTTTACCCTCTAAGCGCAGTGGCTAGCAAACAGTTGCAGCCCGTTTACGACAAACCTATTGTTTATTATCCGCTCTCAGCGCTGATGCTCGGCGGAATAAAAGACATAATGCTCATAAGCACTCCAGACGATATTCCTCGCTTTAAAAACCTGCTCGGCAACGGAAACCAATGGGGATTGAATATTCAATACGCTGTTCAACCAAAGCCGGAGGGCATAGCACAGGCATTTCTGATTGCAGAAGACTTTATAAAAGACGAAGCCTGCACCCTGATTCTGGGCGATAATATTTTTTACGGAGCTTTCGATTTATACGGCATAATGGCAGTTTCGCAGGATTTTAAAGGGGCTAGAATTTTGGGCTACGCTGTAAACGACCCTGAACGCTACGGCGTTGTTGAGTTTGACGCTGCAGGCAAAGCGCTCTCTCTGGAAGAAAAACCCGCAAAGCCAAAAAGCAATTATGCAGTGCCAGGATTGTATGTTTACGACAAAACAATTCTTGAAAAAGCCAAAGCCTTAAAACCCAGCGCACGCGGAGAATTGGAAATCACAGATATAAACAAAATGTATTTGCAAGAAGGAACCCTGTTCGTGAAAAAAATAGGTCGCGGAGTCGCATGGCTAGATACCGGAACTCACGCATCTCTCCTGGAAGCTAGCAACTTTGTTTATACCTTGGAATCAAGGCAAGGACTCAAAATAGCCTGCTTGGAAGAAATCGCCGTTGACAAAGGTTTTGTCCCTTGGGAAAAAATGAAAGAACATTTGGAAAAAAATATGCCCAAGTGCCCCTACAGAGATTATATTTTCAAAAGATTCAACTGAAACTCTTTTGAATCCTCTTAACTTCCAAATTAAAAGACATTGCCTTTTTCATTTTGGTTTCGATTGCCTGGTAAGCCTGGCTTGCAGTGCTATGATTGCGATTGAAATATTTTCCGATATGCTCAAAGCTTTTTTTCAACTGGCTTCGTATAAGATATATCGCTACATGCCGAGCCAAGGCAGCTTCTTTGCCCCCTCTGCCCTTTAGCTTCAAAGTGTCTATCGAAATTCCATAGTTTGCAGCCACAGCTTTCACTATAGATTCCATTGTAAGGATTCTATGGGAATTTGAAAAATGTTCCCCTAAAATTTCATCTGCCATCGCTAAGTTCGGAGCCTGGTTCATTTGCAAAGCTTTGAATCGCAGGTTTGTCGCTATGCCTTCCAAATCGCTCGCCGTGCCGCTTGTTTGCTCAGCTAAATGCTGCAACACGTTGTCGTCTATATGGAACCCTATCATCATGTTGAATTTTTTTCTCAGAATAGCCAGTCTGTCAGAGAGCGTTGGCGAAGAAATTTGAATTGTTAAACCGCTGCTCAAGCGAGAACGAAGCGACTCATTCAGATTCTCCATGTCAGATACAGAAACTTGCGATGCCGTAATCACAGGCTTGCCTGCAAGCAGCAGAACATTGAAAATCTGAAGCAATTCATGCTGAGACTGCGTTTTGTTGCCTTCGGCAATATTCTGGAAATCGTCAAGAATAAATACATCTGCGTTGCGATATTTAACTGCCATGCTAGCCAAGGGTTCAGAAACGCCTTCTTTTTTCAATTGCGTATTTTTTACATATTCCTCGGAAAACTCGAGAGCAGTTGAGCAAACGAGATTCAACCCGATATTCTTCGAACGCAATGCGTTTGCTATTGAATGCAATAAATGAGTTTTTCCAAGTCCGGTTCCAGCTACCAGCATAAGAGGATTGCCATGAACTTCCCCAGCCTCAGCCACAGCCTTGCAAGCCGCATAAGCTAGCCTAGAAGACTCGCCTGCCGCAAAAGAATCAAATCTGTATTGGGAGGATATATCCATGTGAGGGGAATAATCTAGTAAATAATATTTCTATATTTTCTTTTGTGAATTTTGAGTCTCTTTTAGAAAAAGCTAGTGGGGTAGGCTCCCTGTGGTGGTTACCCTTGTTTTTTTGGCTTGCTTATTTTTTTATGAGCCGCTACTGGGACTATCCAGCAGAGTTGGAAAAACATATCCGAATTGGTAAATCATGGCCATATTTACCTAAATTTTGGCAAATAAAAAAGAAGTTTATCCGCGTTGCAAGTCTTTTCCTGTTTTGGGGCGGAAACTTGCTCTGCGCTTGCTCTTTGTATTACATATTCCCTTATGAACATTTTATATTGATAATAATAGGTTTCGCATTATCCATATTTGCAGAAGTTAAAATTCGCGATATTGCAACAAAAAATATTATTCACTGGCAACAAGATCGATATTTTCAAATTTACACTCAACTCAAAAACCAAGCACTGGCTAAAGGAGAAGAAGTCTCCGATAGCTCGCTTTTGTCAAAAGCCCAGTGGCAGCACCACAACGACCTTAGGCTTGCAGATAAGCAGGGAAGATTGATTGCATTTTTGAAAGGAGAAGCAAAGCTGTAATGAGCTGGAAGTATGCAGAGGAAACGCTTGACAAGGTCTCGCGAACCTTTGCTCTTAATATTAAAGTTCTGGGAAAAAAATTGAGAAGGCCTGTGCTTCTGGCATATCTCTATATGCGCATGGCAGATACCATAGAAGACGACCCGGATTTGCCAGCTAAAGATAAAGCGGAGTTGCTGAAAAAATTCTCGCAAGCTGTGAACTGCGGCAACGCAGACGATTTTGTCAAAGCTTTGCCGCAAAGCTGGAAGACTAGCGATAAACCAGACTACTCCTTGTGTTGCAATGCTTCCATAGTGATTCCATTGCTTTGCGACTATGCAGAGCCTATCAAAAAAGCAGTTGAAGAAATGTGCAGCGGAATGGCAGAATTTGCAGAGCGCGGTTTTGCCATTGAAACGGAAGCGGACTTGGACAGATACTGCTATTTTGTAGCGGGGCTTGTAGGCAATATGCTAACCGAGTTGTTCGGGCACAAAGAATTGCGAGAACTTGCGATTTCTTTCGGGCTCGCTTTGCAACTTGTGAACATAACAAAAGACATGAAAGAAGATTCTTTGAGAAAAGTTTCTTTTATGCCGCAGGAGCTTTGCCGAAATCATGGAATGGACTATACACGAAAATTTTTAATTCAAAAAGCCAAGAGACATCTTAAGGATGCCAAAGATTACATAAAAGCTTTGCCTCGCTATAAGCATAGAATTCGCCTTTTCTGTTTGTGGCCAAGCTTAATGGCAGCGGCAAATTTGCGCATTCTCAGCGAGGGCGGCAATAAAATAACCAGAGAAACTGTGAAAAGAATCGTTCGCCGTACAACAATTTTCGGATGGAGCAACTCATGGATAGAAAAAGAATTCTCCTCGCTTTCTTAGCCTCATTCCTTTTAGTCTCCTGTGCATCTTCCGGGACTTCGACAAGCTCAGGTCCTGTTGATGAAACGGCAAAACTTCAGGCTTTGGATACTGCATATCAAAACTTGATTAGCATTCCAGCTCACACCGCCGCTCCAGACAGCGTTTTGCTTTTGCTCACAGATGATTCCCGTTTTTGGCTGGAGAGCATTGAGCATGCAGCGCTCAACGAAGACAGCGCTCTTGTTGAGCAAAGACCTTTTCATGAAATTCTTACTATTATAACTTACCGCTTATTGCTGAGGGAAAATGTGCTTGCAGAATATCCAGATTTCAGAATGCTTCGTTTTGCGCTTGGCAAGCAGGGAATTTTGCACAGAGCAAAGGATTTGAAGCTCGGCCCGTTTGAAATAAGAAATGATAGAGGAACCAGAGGTTTGCAAGACAGTCCAAGAGTTCCTATTATGATTTTCAGATGGGACGAAATGCGCTGGAAATTTGACTTGCCAGAAAGCATGAAACTCTTAACCAGAGGTCTTGCGACAATCTCCGTAAAAAAAGACTGGTCAGACTCCAAAACTGCGCTAACTCTGCTGCAAAGATATTATCACAATGTATATTTCAACATAAACGAAAGCCTGCTGCACCCAGTGCCGAGAATATAAAGTATGGATTAATGAAGAATTGAGAATTGAGAATTGAGAATAATTTTAACATATGACGACTAAAACAACCAAAAAACTTATTTTTCTGTTTTTTATTCTCAATTCTCAATTCTTCATTCTCAATTAAGCGAAGAATTCAAAGTCTATTTCACTATGCGTAAGCAAATCGGCAAATTACCCTGCTGTTTGTGATATGCAACGCATTCGCAGCAGAGGGCATTGCGAGCGCACTCCTTGCTTTGGCAGGGGCAGCGCTTTTCGTTTACTAAGCGATTAGGGCAATCTGTTTTGTTCATATTGGGAATTTAGAAAAAGTTATTCGGCAGATTGATTTATGCAGAAATATCTTTATGGGTCTCAACTAAACTTCCATATCATATATTTTCCAATACCCGCCTTTGTCTGGACCTTTACGTTGAATTAGTTTCCTTTTCTTTAATTTGTCTAAATAATACTTGGTCAAATCCATGGATATTTTCAACTGCTTTGAAAGAGCTGAACGTGAAGTCTTTGGGTTGCTTTTTAGAATATTTAAGATTTTTTCCTCCATATCATTTTCTGGTAGTTTTCTGGTAGTTTTCTGGTAGTTTTCTGGTAGTTTTTCGACCCCCATAAAAACAGTGACCATAAAACCGTCCGAAATATTTTTAAACTCAGGAACTGGTAAATTCTCCGCTTTGAAATAGTTCACTATTCTTTGAATGCCAGAACCGTATTTTTCTATCAAACTCAAATCCTTGAAAAATTCGGCAATCTTCTTATTGCGAGGTATTGAGATATAATTGTTAGACAGCAAGTCTTCCACAGAAATATTATCCGGCAAGCGACCTGGATTGTAAAATTCAATTTTATCGTTGAAAATTTTTACAATTGAATCAGAAGAAGAGCGATAGTCTCGGTGGATAATCATATTCAATACTATTTCGCGTATCGCTTCCATTGGATACTGCCATTTTTGGGTGCTCTGCGGATTTCCGGTTATTATTACCTCAAGATTAATATGTTTTTTCACATAATTAATAACTTCATCGACTTGCGCAAGAATATCTGATTTTGTCCTTGCCGAATCTTTAATCGTTATAGGATTTTGAAATCTTCCTAATTCTATTGTTGTTATAACGCAGTCATTTTTTTTGAATAATAGATATGCCGCATTTGTTAGTTTGTCGTCTCGCAGCAAATTGTATTTTGAAAGGAACTGTATAGGAGATTCGTTGATCGTTATTCCGTTATTTCTCATTAAATCCATGCTCTTTTGTACTTTTTCCAGTGAAATCTCGTCCAACGAATATGTAGAATTTGGAAACATATCCCAGCTTGAATTTATTGTTCTCAAATGCTCATTTACAATTTCATCAATACTTAGCAAATGATTTGAGTTGGCAACACGTTTGTAATACTTTCCTCTTGTTGAAACGGGTTTTATAGGATATTCAGGAACAGAAAGAACTAATACTGTTTTCTTTTCAATCTCTAATATTTCTGTACTAGGAATTATCTGTGGGCTGGTTTTTCCTTTTACTTCGTTAATCCAATTTTGCGCAGATTCTTTTCCGATTGTTATTCCCTGCACTTTTCCTTTGTCAGAAACTCCTATGTAAACTTTTCCACCTCTTGCGTTGGAAAAAGCTACAAGAGTTTCTATAACAACTTCGCCAAAAGAAGCTTTAAACTCCATAATTTGGCCTTCTTTTTTGGGCAAAATATTCATTGAACAAATATAGAAAAACTTTCTATATTTAGCTTCATAGGCAAAGAGGCTATGGAATAATCTTAATCAAACTTCGCATCCTTGGGCATCATTCCCAGTTTTCTCTTCATCCAAATCTTCACGCTCTCAAGTATGCTGTACACAACCGGCACAACTATGAACGAGAGAAGCATTGAGCTTGTCATGCCGCCCATAATAACCCAGCCTATGCCACGCTTCCACTCAGAACCTATGCTGGTGCCAAACGCAATGGGGAACATGCCCACAATACACGCAAGCGCCGTCATAAGAATTGGGCGGAAACGAATTTCAACCGCTTTATGCAAAGCCTTGTAAACGCTGTTTACTTCCTTTTTTATATGGTTTGTGAAATCCACAACCAATATAGCATTTCTCGCTACCAAACCTACAAGAATTATTATGCCAAGCATGGAAAATATGCTCATGTTGTTGCCACTTATGGCAAGTGCCCACAACGCTCCTATAACGGAGAGCGGAATGGAGAACAGAATAACAAACGGATAGAGATAGCTCTCATAAAGCGCAACCATAACCAGATAAATCAAAATTATGGAAGCTACCAACGCCAAAATCAACGCTCTGAAAGAATCTGCCATATTCTTCAACATGCCTTCAACCTGATAGGTAATATCCGGTTCGTCTTTCAATTTCTCTTTCAATTTCGCTTCAACATCAGCTCCTATATCGCCTATTGAACGCCCCTCTATGTTGCCTTGCAACGTGATTGAGGGAATTCTGCCATAACGCTCCATCATGTTTGGGCCGGTGCCTTCGGTGATATTTGCAACCTGCTTTAGCTTAACCTGTTGACCAAGCTGACTCATCATCGTGAGATTGCCCACATCTTCTGCGCTGCGGCGATCAAAGTTGTCAAAGCGAATATTTATATCGTATTGATAATCGCCCTTAAGGAATTGCGCATTTTTGTTGCCGGCAAAAGCGTATTGCAAAGTGCCTCCCACAGAACCCAAATCCAAACCCAATCTGGCCATTTTTTCGCGATCTATATCAACCACAACTTCCGGAGCCCCCAAATCGGAACTTAGTTTCATATTGCGTATGCCTTCAACTTTGGAAAGAGTGTCAACCATCGTACTTGCAAAAGCCAGCAATTCATCTCTATCGCTGCCTTGCAACACTATTTGTATAGGCGCCTGAGATCCGCCGCCACCGCCGCCGCCCATCATGGAAGCTGCCACAACAGTTGCTTTAACGCCTGCAAAATTTGTATTTATATGCCTTTCAAGATTTGCGGCAAAATCTTCGGAACTTTTTTCGCGGAGTTTTTTATCCAAAAGTTTTATGCCCAAATTAGTTGTGTAGGTTCCGCCGCTTCCAAACTGCGAACTGCTTGCTCCAACGCCTGCATACACGCTCTTAACTTCCGGCATTTGCAAAATTTCTCTCTCTATTTGCTTTGTAATCTCGTTGTTTTGCCCAACGGAAATATTTTTGGCAAATTCAAGGTTTGCGTTAACTTCGTTGTTGTCTCCGTTTGCCACCATTTCAAAACCTATAAAGCCGAGCGGAAGCAGAGCTACGGAAGCCGCAAAAAGCAAAGCTGATAAAAACAAAGTTTTAATGCGATTGCTCAAAGACCATTCCAAAACGGACATAACCAAACCTTTGAACCAATCGATAAAAGCTTCAAAATTGTAAATCAAGCTACCCCAAATTCCCTTATTTTCAATTTTTGTCAATTTGCCAAAAGAGCTCGCCATCAAAGGAACAATGGTAAATGCCACAAGCAAAGAAACTATAAGCGAAACCGACATGGTGATTGAGAATGACTGAAACACAGGGCGAAGTATGCCTGGCGCAATTGCAATCGGCAAAAATACCACCAAAAGCGTTAGCGTCAATGAAACTACGGAAAGCCCTATTTCCTTAATGCCGTCAATAGATGCCTGCAATGGAGTTTTTCCCATTTCCATGTGTCTGTAAATATTTTCCAAAACCACAATGGCATCGTCAACCAAATTTCCTATCATCAAGCAGAGCGCAAGCAAAGTCACTATGTTCAAAGTGAAATCCATAACCGCAAGGCCAATGAAAGTAGTGATAATGGAAAGCGGAACTGCAACCATAACTATAACGCTGTTGCGGAAAGAGTGCAAAAAGAACAGCATAAGTATGGTAACAAATATAACCGCCAAAGACAAATCAAAAACAACCGCATCTGCCGCATTTTGAATTATCACCGAGCCATCCATTGCAAGCCCGAATTTAAGCCCCTGATCCTTATAGCGTTCTTCCAGAACTTTCACCTTTTCTTTTGATAGCTTGGAAACTTCAACCGTGTTGGCATCGTCTTGCTTGGATATATACAAACCAACTGCCGGCTGGCCGTCTAATCTGTAATAGCCGGTAACATCTTTCACGGCATCCACAACTTCCGCCACATCTCCTATTTTTAGCAAAGAGCCGTCTGCATTTCTTTTAATTACCGTGTTTGCTATATCTTGTATGGATGAGTATTTTGCGGAAAGCCTTATTGTGCTTGTTAAGCTGTCTGTTCTTATGTTGCCGGCAGGAAAGTTTAAATTATTTGTTGTAACCGTGTTCACAACCTGCAAAAGCGACAGGTTTTGAGCCTGCAATTTAGCAGGGTTCACATTCACCTGAATTTCGCGCTGCATGGAAGCCATTGAATAAACTTCGCCAACGCCAGGAACGCTGGAAAATTCAGGTATTATTCGATAGGTTAAAAGATCGTGCAAATCCGTTGCGGAAATATTGTCCGCTCTAACCGCATAGTTTAAGATGGGAAATGCGTTGAAATTTATTTTTATAACGCTGGGATCGTAAGCATCATCGGGCAATCTCATTCGTGCCGAACCCACGAGTCGCGAGCCTTCGTTCAATGCCGCATCCATATCTGAGCCGGCTTTTAGCTCCACAATTATAATGGCAGCGTTTTCCCGTGAAATACCACGTATATTTATTGCGCCCGGCACGCTGGAAAGAGTTTCTTCCAGTATTTTGGTCACAGAATTTTCCACTTCCGATGGGTTAGCTCCGGGATAAACACCCACAGCTATAAATATCGGAAACTCTATGTTGGGCATCATCTCATAGCGCAATGTGCTGTAGCTTATTGCGCCGAGAATCGCAAGAGTCGTAAATATAACAACGATAAATGTGGGGCGTTTAATCGAGAGTTCGGAAAGGCTCATTTCAAAATCCTCACCGATGCATTTTCATATAAATTCTGGTGACCGGTTACAACTATCTGCTCATTTAAAGCCAGGCCATCTATCACAACGGCATTCGTACCTTCAATCAACCCCAAAACAATGCGGCGCATATTTGCCTTTCCGTCTTGCACAACATAAACTTTCGGGTCTTTTACGCCGTCAACCAGAGCGTCTCTGGGAATGAGAATGGTGTTTTCCATAGGAGGCAAATCAAAGCTAACGGAACCCAAGAGGTCTGGGCGCAGAGCTTTGAGCAATTCGTTTTTGCCGTTTGGTTTAATTTGGACTTCAACATTATATCTGCCGCTCATATCCGCAGCTATGCCTATGTTGCTTATAGTGGCCGGAAAATCCGCATTGAGAGCATCTATGCTAATTGCCGCTTGCATTCCAAGCTTCACCTGCACAATTTCTCTTTCCGTCAAACCTACGTTCATCACCATTTGCGACAAATCTGCAACCATAAATGTAGGAGAACCACCGCCTATAACGGAACCCACTTCTACCATTCTTCTAACCACAACGCCTCTTTGCGGGCTTTTAACCGTGGTGTTGCTAACCTGTTTTTGCAAAGCGACAACATTGGCATTTGCAGCTTCAACCGCAAGGCGAAGCTGATCCACAGTTTGCTGGGTTGCAGCTCCTGTTTCTGCCAAACGCTGAAAGCGCTCCAAATCTCTCTGGCTATTTGCAAGCGATGCCTTTGCCGTTTCCAACTGCGTGGACATTACATAGCCATCCAATAGCGCCAACTGAGTGCCAATCTGAACGGCCTCTCCGACTTCCTTGTAAATTTTTTGCACCTGCCCAGCGGCTTCGGCAAGAACGGTAACCTGCTTTTTAGCGGCAAGCACGCCGTTTATCTTTATCTTGCGATTAAGGCTTTGCTTTTCTACAGCGAAAAGCTTAACCGGAACGTCCATAGTGACGCCCTGCCTTTCGGCTATAGTTGCCTTACTTTTGTTTTTGTTATGAGTAAGCAAACCGAATGCTCCTGCAACGGTTGCTATAATCAGGATGATTGCTAATATAGACTTTTTCATGGGGTTCTCCTATTCGGTTCTCTGGCGCAAGATTCCTAAAACCTGTTCCAGTGCAAGTTCTGCTGTTTTCTCAGTGTAAAGAGCGCTAATTACATTGGAGCGTGCGGTTTGCATATTGTTGTCTGCCGTCAGCAGATCAGTAATCGGCGCAACCTGTTCTTTGTACTCCAACTCTTTCATAGAATAATTTTCTTCAGCCAGCTTTGCATTTTCCTTGTTGCGCACAACCAGGGTTCTGGCATTGGCCAGAGTAGCTTTTGCGTTTTCATAATTAGCTTGCAAAGCAAGGCGCTGTTTTTCCATATCAAGTTCAAGTTGTCTTTTTTGAATGCGAGCATGAGTGCGTTCCGCACTATTGGAAAGACCGTCAAAAATTGGAACAGAAACAGCTATTCCTAATGTACCGTTATCTGCGAATTTGTCTTGAGGTTTGTTGATAAAATCAAATTTTTCTCTGCTAGCTTGTGTGCCGTAACTCGCAAAAGCCACGACATTAGGATATATTTTTTGCCTTGTAAGATCTATGCTCATTTCTTGAAGCTTTACCTGTTGCTCCATTCTTCTTAAAGTTACGGAACTTTGCAGAGGATCTCCGCTTATATCATTGATTATTCTTGCTTCAACATTCAGACGATTGGTCAAATCAATTGCTTCGCCAGGAGTGCGACCCATAATCTGCAAAAGCGCATCTTTTTGCGTTTGAATTTGAACTTTCAGATTGTCTATCTGCGTACTCAAAGAAGCCAGATTGATATCCATCGTGTTCAAATCGCTTTTTTTAGCTATGCCTTGCCCAACCATCGCTGCTATAGATTCTCTGGTTTTACCCAAATTCTCCATTGACTTTTGCAAAACATCCAGATTTTCCTCCATATATACAATAGTCCAGTATTGCATGGATATTCCATAGACTATACCTTCCTTGAGTTCAACTTTGCCAATAGCATCTATTTCCTTGCCTTTTTTTGCCATAGCAATGCCCGTCAGAACTTGGGGAACATAAACGTGCTGGGTTAATTTTAGTTCACCTGCCACATTCCAGTTTATAGGTTTAGGAGCCTCATAAGGTCTGCCCATAAGAGGTCCCAGAGCAGCACCGATCTCTGCCATAGGATTCACTTCATTTGCCCAAAGCCTGGTCACTGAGCCGCTGGCCGCCAATTGAGGCATATAACTGCGAAAAGCCGCATCTATCTGCGCATCTATGCCTTCGGAGCCAAGTTCTGACCTTTGGATGTCTAAATTTCCCTTTAATCCTTCGTTTAAAGCCTGTTGCAGGCTAAGAGGAGCTGCGGTAGCAGTTGTTAAACCTGCCCCAACAAACGCCAAAACCAATAAAAATCTGCTCATACTATTGGAAAGATATATAAATAGAGGTTGCATAACGGGTATTTTTTAAATTTGAAATGATTAAGCGGTGTTTTTAGGGGATAAAGCGAATATTTCCTCTAGCTTAACTTGGGTATAGCCCCGCAAAACTTGACTTTTGAAATCCTTTCTATCGTTTTGGCATTGTCAATAACCAGTTCCCCATTGAAATCCGTACCCTCTTTCCAGGAAAACAGGAACCCGCAAACTTCCACGCCTTTTGATTGCAGATAGTCTATCGAGAGCAAGGTGTGGTTTATGGTGCCGAGGCCTGGCTCTGCAACTAGCAAAACGGGAAAACCAGAGAGTTTTGCCAAGTCTGTCATGTCAAAATTTCGAGCTATGGGCACTCTTACACCCCCAGCTCCTTCCATAAATATAAAATCATACTGTTTTTTTGCCGTTTTCAGAAAGCTTGCAATTTTCTTTTTGTCAAACTTAGTTTTTTCCTTTTCAAAGGCAAAATGGGGCGAGCTTGGAGTTTTCAAGCTATAGGTGCAAGCTACGTCCTTATGTTTTGTTATTTTCTTAACAAAGGCTGCATCGGCAGGTTTCCCGCACTGAATAGGTTTATAGTACAAAATCCTCCCTTTTGTACCATTTATCAGCGAAAGCAAAAACGCACTTGCATAAGACTTCCCGACGCCAGTGCCTGTACCTGCAATAAAGAGACCTCGAGACATAGTATTATAATATAGAAATTTCTTCCCACGCTCCAACTGGATCCGGACTATGCCATACTGCGCCCAAAATTGCCGCTCCGTCAAATCCAAGCTTTGCAAGCTGCGCAATATTGCCAGCTTCCACTCCGCCAAGAGCAAACAATTTCTGGCTGTGCGTTTTTTTCCAAATCGCTATGCCCTCCTTCAATTCCTCTTTGCTGTATTTCGCTTTGTATCCGTGCTTGGAAATGGAATCGAATATAGGGGATAGAAAACATATTTCTGCGCTTATTTTTTCCAAATCTTCAAAACTGTGCGCAGAACCAGGCCAAGGCAATATATTGTCTTGACGCTTAAAATCAAATCCCAAAAGCCATCTCTCCAGCAGAGACTCAGGCATTTGCGGTTTTCTGGAATAAAATATTTGCAAATCCTTATTGAACATCTGTTCAACCATTTCATGCTCGCCGGCAAAGTTTTCAGGGGAAGAAATTAACGCTATTTGGAACATATTTTTCTAATTTACAAAAATGAGAATTTCAAAGATTTATACGCGCACCGGCGACAAAGGCTATACTGACCTTATAGGCGGTTGGCGGGTTCCAAAATCTCATTGGCGCTTGGAGTGTTATGGGACATTGGACGAGATGAATGCTTTTATTGGCAAGCTAAAATTTTTGTGTTTTGAGAATAAAAAAGAAGAGTTTCAAAAGCTTGCAGTTGAACTCGGAAAAATTCAAAATAGTTTATTTAACGCCGGAACCGTGCTAGCCACGCTGATAACAGACGAAAGCATGGTTTGGACAAATATGCCGTGCATAACGGAGTCTGATGTCAAAGAATTGGAAACTTCGATAGACGCTATGAATAAACCGCTTGAAGCTCTTAAAAGCTTTACTTTGCCAGGTACAGACGCTATAAATGCAGAGGCTCATATTTGCCGCACAGTTTGCCGCAGAGCGGAGCGCATTTTGTGCGAAGCGAAGGATAACGGCGTATCCGTAAGCGACTCTGTTATGGCTTATGTCAACAGGCTTTCGGATTATTTTTTTGTTGTGTCTCGCTATGCCTCGTTTTTAAGCGAGGCAAAAGAAGCTCAGTGGCTACAGGGCAAAGCCTCCGCCGACCTCTAGCACAAAGCCCTGCGTGAACTGGCTGTTTGTATTTCCGCCAAAATAATATTTGCCGTTTGTGTAAATTGCAACGGGTAAAATTGGCGGCTTAATGCGAACTCCAGCGATTATATGGCCACCAATGCCGGTTGTATAGCTTTCGTCTTTAAGGGTTTTTGCCAAAACATTTCCTATTTTAGATGCGGCTTCACCGGCTTCGTCAGCATTTGCCTGAGAAGCGATCAATGCCTCAACAAGTTCTGGCGAGCTGTCAAGCAATTTTTTTGTAAAACTTGCGTTAACTATTGGAATGCTTGCAAAGTAGCTGATGCCTGCGCCTATGTAAGGACGGATAATAGGCAAATCAAATGGATAGGTTATGGACAAATCGCCATTAACAACCCCAAATATAGGCGAGGCTTTGTCGAACAACATATTGTATGGAGCATCCGGAGCGTATTCCAATGGTATTTCATCTATGCCTTGTATGGGTATTATCAGAAAGCTTTGGTATCTGGAAGCGGCAATGTTAAAAGTTCCTTCTATATCTATAAGAGGAAGAAAATCTATCCAGAGCTTGAAGCCGAGACCTTGCAAAGCATCAGCGCTTTCCTGCCTGACTTCTATGTTTCCCAATTGATCAAGCGCTTTCGCAACGCCTTGGCTGCTTTTCAGCGAACCGGTGTTCATGATGTAGTGTGCGCCAGCGCCGATTATGGCAAAGGCTTGTGTAGTGGCACATAGGGCAAAAGCCGCAGCTAAAGTAAGAATTTTTCTCATAAAGATAATATAGAAATACGTATCATTGCGTATTCCAGCTCTTCTTGAGGCAAGCGGTATTCCCAGATTTTGGCTTTTTTTAGCAATTTATCGTTTTTTTTCCTCAGTTCATCGACTATGCGCTTGGATTTCACGGTTAAAAACTGACCATTGGGCTTTAAAATCTTTTTTGCACGGTCAAAATCTTCTTCCAGAGACCCTACCGCACGGCAGGAAACGAAATCCATGCTTTTCAATCCGCAAGTTTCCGATTTGCGCTGAATTATCTCAAAATTCCGCAAATCCAACTTTTGTTTAACGTGGTTCAAAAATTCGCATCTCTTTTTTCGTGGTTCTATAGCGTAAAATTTTACCTGCGGCAAATGGATGCACAGCGGAATCGCCGGGAAGCCGGCACCGGAGCCTATGTCTGCCCATTTTGAGTTGAGAGTTGAGAGTTGAGAGTTGAGAGTTAAAAATTCTGCGAATTTTAGCGAATCTGCGACGTGCCTTGTCATCAGCTTTTGCTCATCGTTTTTCGAGACTAGATTTGTGGATTTGTTTGCTTCTATCAGAAGCTCGCAGAAAACTGAAATTTTATCCATTCAGGCTATCCACCCATTTTGGCACAATATCGCCAGCCTTGCCCTGAATAAATTCATCGCCATTCGCAACTCTCTCCAAGTTCAGGCACACAACGCGCGCGCCGGCACGTTTTGCAATTTGCCTGAATCCTGCTGCGGGATATACTACTCCGCTTGTGCCTATGTATGCGAATAAATTGCATTGCATCAGAGCTTCTTGAATGCGTTCCATTTCCAGCGGCACTTCTCCGAACCAGACTATGTGCGGCCGCATTTTCGCTCCGCATTGCGGACATTTTTCGGGTTGATTTTCTTTGCATGGAATTACGTGATCGTTAAAGCAGCGCACTTTCAAAAGCTCGCCGTGCATCGGGATTACTCTTTTGCTGCCCGCTCTTTGATGAAGGTCATCCACATTCTGAGTTATGAGCAAAAAATCATCGCCGAATTTTTCTTCAAGTTTTGCAATAGCGCGATGCGCTGCGTTGGGCTCGCATTTTTGTACGGATTTGCGCAAGTTGTCGTAGAATGTTATTACCCGTTTGGGCTCCGCTTCAAATCCTTCCGGCGTTGCTACAATGTTCACAGGTTCGTTTTCCCAGAGCCCGCCTGAGTCTCTGAATGTGGGAATTCCGCTTTCCGCGCTTATTCCGGCTCCAGTTAGGATAACAATTTTCTGGTTCATGGATGAAATATAGCAAAAAAATATCAAAAATGTATTTTTTTGAACCGCTTTTTCAAAAAAAAATATATATTTAAACTATGTCAAAAGAAATGAAAAATGCAGAACTACAGTTCATTGAAGCAGTAAAAAAGGATGGCTATGTGCTTGAACAGGTGCCGGAAAGTTTTAGGACGGCAGAAGTGTGCTTAGCGGCAGTGCAAAATAGTGGTTATGCTCTAGAATATGTTCCGGAAAAATTGAAAACGGAAGAGATTTGCCTTGAGGCGATAAAGAATGGCGATTATTTTTACGGCAGTTTTTGCCGAAGAGAATCCATGCTTAAATGCGTCCCTGAACCATTGAAGCTAAAAATGAAGAGAGTTATCAAGGAAATTGAAGAAACAGGATATAGGCGTTCAATGAATTAATCCTATTTTATAGCAAAAAAAACTTCCAGGCGGGCAATACCGAAATTTCGAGGCCTTCTTCTTTTATGTATCCCTCGAAATCATTCGTTATTATCTTCAGGTTTTTGCAACCTGTGGCTTTGGCCGCTTCCAGCAAGCCGTTTATCTCTCTTTTTCTGGTCTCAGGGCTCTCCAAACTCCAGCACGCTTGAATAAGCTCGCTAACAGACTGTTTCTCCAGGCACATAAAATCGCACTCATATTTTTCCTTAAAATAAAATAATCCCTTTCCAAACGGATGCTTTCTGCGCAAATGCAAATAAACCAAGTTCTCTAAAAATGAACCTCTATTTTCAGACACCACGCTCTGCAAGGCATAGTTAAAACCATTGTCTATTACGTAATATTTTGGAGTGCCAGAAAACTCCTTTATGGAAGAGGCATTGAATTTTGGCAAAGACAAAAACATATAAATGTTTTCCAGTTGACCTAGAAGCTCATAAACGGTGTTTTTGGAAATAGCTATCCCTGCGGATTTTATTTCATTGAATATCTTATTAGCAGAAGTTGGTTTTGTTAAATTCGCAAGCAGTCTCTTTACCAAATAACGCAGAACATTTACATTTTTTACCTTGTATCTCTCAACCAAGTCTTTGAAAATCATAACGTAATAATATTCCTGCAAAATCGGCTCGTGGAAAACCTCTTTGCCAAGCGCAATTTCTGGAAAACCGCCTTTGAAAAGGTATTCGTTAAAGGCATTTATCAAAACCGCTCTTTTAGAAGCAGCATAAATATCTTTCTCAATATTTTTAAAATCGCAAAACTCGGAAAAAGATAGCGGAAAAATCTCAAACTGCAAGGTTCTGCCTCGCAATGCAGTGGCAATCTCCGATGAGAGCATTTTGGAGTTTGAGCCTGTCAAATAGATATTTTTTGAAGCGGTGTCATAAATACGGCGAACGAATTTTTCCCAGCCTGCGGCAATCTGAATTTCGTCTAAAAAAAAGTAAATTTCCTTTGCTGGAATTTTAGGATACAACTCCATGTAAGCATCCAAGATCAATCCTATGTTATTCCCGGAAAAATCCAGCCGCTCATCGTCCAGACTCAAAAACAGAATTTTCTCCTTTTGAACTCCGCTTTCAAGCAGTTTATTCTGCGCTATGAAAAAATGCGATGATTTCCCAGAGCGGCGAACTCCAGGAATCGTTATAATTTTATCCGTACCTACAGGAATTTCCCACGAACGAATCCGAACTTCGGCAGGCATTGCATTTTGATTGCCAACAATTATCTCTTTCAGAATTTCCTTCATAACGATAAATATAGAAATCTTTCCCTAAAAAAGGGAAAGATTTTTGATTTTTTTCCCTCAAAAAAGGAAATGTTGCCTTAAATTGCCTTCTATGCAACCGGGTTACGGCTTGAACTTTTCTATTTTCCCTTTGAAATGACCTCCAATCGCGATAAAGCTGGCTATCTTGAAAGCACAGCCTCAATAATCGTCAATACCGCCTTATTTGCCTTGAAATTATATACGGGCATGATAACTGGTTCAATAGCGCTTATTGCGGACGCCTGGCATACATTGTCCGATTCGCTCACCTCGGTCGTGATAATGGCCGCAATTAAACTTTCAAGCAAAAAACCGGACAAAGAACACCCATTTGGGCATGGACGATGGGAACAAATAGCGGCGTTGTTTGTCGCATTTGTGCTTGCCGTTATAGCTTATGAATTCGCAATGGATTCAATAGAACGCTTTGGCAACAGGCAAGAAGCTAAATTCGGAACGTTGGCAATAGTAGTGGTAGCGGTATCGATTGTTATAAAAGAACTGCTTGCACGCTACGCTTTTTATATCGCAAAAAAATATGATAGCGCAGCCATAAAAGCCGATGGCTGGCATCACCGCTCGGATGCTCTCTCTTCTATTCCGGTGCTGATAGGCATTTTCTTTGCCTCAAAATTCTGGTGGATGGACAGCGTGCTCGGATTTATACTCTCGCTGGTGCTGTTTTACGCCGCTTACGAAATTGCCAAAGAAACCGTGGACAAGCTTTTGGGCAAGCAACCAAGCGAAGAATTCAAAGAAAAAATAAAAAGTATCATTAACAGCCTTAATTTGGGCGATCTCAGATTGCACCACCTTCATATGCACAATTATGAGCGACACTGCGAACTCACAATGCACATTCGTCTGGACGCGCAAAAAAGCATTGAAGAAGGACATCGCATAGCAACTATTATTGAAAGGAAAATCGAAGAAGATTTTAACATGCAAGCAACTATTCATGTGGAGCCTTTATGCCAGGAACCCTTATCGTATTCAGCGCAGCAAGCGGAGCAGGAAAAACAACCCTTATGAATAGGGTTATGCCGAGCTTTCCGAACGTAGTGTATTCCGTTTCTGCAACAACAAGAAAGCCTCGCTCAGGCGAAATTGATGGTACGCATTATTTTTTCAAAACGGAAGAAGAGTTTGAAAAGATGATTGAGAAAAATGAGCTTGTTGAATGGAACAAAGTTCACAGCAACTATTATGGAACTCCAAAATCTTTTGTAGAGCAAAAACTCGCAGAAGGCAAGGATGTAATTTTTGATTTGGACGTGTTTGGAAAAATCAATTTTGACAAGGTTTATCCGCAGGCGATAGGCATTTTGATTCTGCCGCCGAATTTGGAAGAATTGGAAAAGAGGCTTTGTTTGCGCAAAACGGAAACTGAAGAAACGCTGAGATTGAGAATGGAAAATGCAAAAAAAGAAATAGACTTTGCCCTAAACAAAGGCAAATACCAGCATGTAATTTACAACGAGGATTTGGAAGCCGCTGTGATTGAGCTTGAAGGTATAATGGTGAAATACAGCTCTTTGAAATCCTCTATCCAAAGCGGGTCTTGAGCGTAAATTAAACGCAACGCTTCGCCTAGCGCTTTTTCGTTGTTGTAAGGGCCGGTGCCTATCTCCGAGCTTGCGTTCTGCGGGGGCGGCGCCAAGCGGCTTGCACGATTGATTTTCAGCAATCTCTCTATATATGAAACCTGCAAGGTTTCCAGTTCTTTCAAGGTTTTCGCTTTGCTTGCGCTTTCCAAAATGTATTGCTTTTCCAATTCCGGAATGCTGCGGTTTTCTGCGGCGAGTTTGGTTCGCAAGTTGTTGCGCGTAATTCCTATTATCGGATTTTCCCTCTGGACTTTCTGAACAACGGCAGTCTTGTTTTCAGTCGGATTCTCTGCAAGGGAGTCTAGCCTTGTTTGCAATAGATTCGCTTCTTCGCTCAATCCTGCATTCTTGAAAAATGCGATTTTTTCCAGCAGGCTTTTTGCAAGAGATTCGTTGTAAAAGTTCATTTTTTAATGAATTCCGTTAAAATTTCCTGAAGGCGAAGCGAGTTGGCATTCACAGCTTCTGCCGATGATTCCTGAACTTTTGTAAAAGCCTCTTCAAATTTTTGCATAAATTCCTTTTGCATATCAAGCTCCTTTTCTCCGTTTGGAACTTGAGCGAGCAGCTTGTCTATAGCCTTGTGGAAAGCTTCAAGGCCGCTTTGGAATTCAGCCTGGTTTACCCGCATAAGAGTGGAAGTTTCTTGCAGAGCTTTTATCAAATCGCTTTGCGCATGCGCTACGTTTTCTTTGTCTTGAAGCCCCTTAATCGCTTCTATTACCGGATTCAAATCAAGAACGACTTCTTTTGCTGGTGGAATTTGCTGCGCTTGAGGCTCTGGAATTCGAATGTTGTTCACAGCTTGCACAACCGGATTCAAATCCAAAACGACTTCTTTTGCCGGTGGAATCTCGATTTTCGGAAACTCCGGGAATTTCGGAAATTCTGGAAATTTGATTTCTTGCTGTTTCGGAGGTTCCGGAATGCGAAGGCTTGTCAATGCGCTTAGAATTTTGCGCTGCGTGCTCAAAATAGAGGCGAGCGCGACCAGCGCGAGAAATACGAGAATGACTAGAATAAGTTCCATGTTTATCCCAAGGGTAATAAGTTTTGCCTGCTTCTAAAACCCCTTGCATACAGAGCCCATTTTTTAGAATAGAACTTGCACAGGTTAGAGGAAATTTTAGATACATGGCGGAAGATTTTGGAAAAATAGAAATTTAAAATCAAGTTGCAATTTTCCGTTTCCATAATGGCTGCCAAAAATTCCTGCCGGGCAATGCTGGGCGTGGAATCTTTCTGGTCTTCAAAAAATGAGCTTCTTATATTTTCAAAGAATGAGTTTTCATAGTTTGCAAGCGAGCTTTCCAAACTTGGGAGTATTTTAGAATAGGAATCGCCAGGGCAATTCTTGTGCCATGTTTTGCGAATCGTGTCTTTTTGCAAATATTCCGCGCGGCTGTTTATGGATACAACGTGATTTTGAGCATCGCCCACCATCAAATGCACAGTGCTGAGATAAAGGTCTTTCGCTCGCCTTTCTCTTTCCTTTGCATTCTTGATTTTCTTTATGGGCTGCGCTCCTGCGGCAACCAGTTTTGACGAGCCTTCTATTTCAAATCTCTGCTTCCATTTTGCATGCCACTCGTAAAGCCGCTCCTCAAACTTCTGCTCTATCTCCGCAAAGCCTTCGCAAGCTATAAGCCACGCAGTGTGGCTCTGCGAAATATTCTCGCTGTGGGGAAGACCTTCCGGATGCTCAGCCACCCAGCCCAAATGCTCAGAAAGAACAATAACCAGAGCAGGATCCATGCCGCGCGCCAGTTCTGCGTAATCCTTAATCATTATTTTTTTATGCCGAGCAATTTATCTATGTCAACTCTAAGATCCTTCAAACCATCGCTATCCGTGCTGGTGTAACGAGTGACTTTCCCATCGGGCGAAACCAGGTAGAGCCTTGGTACGTAGCCATCTCCGTATTTTTTGCCGAATTCCTGCTCGGCATCTTGAAAAAACGGAAGCGATGCATTGTGTTGCTCCATAAACATCAAAATATCTCTTCTGTTAACGTTGCCAACGGAGATAGTAATGGCGGTCAAGCCTTTCTGCTCATATTCTCTTGCCAGCTGCTGAACGCCAGGGTAGCCTTTTTGGCAGTGCGGGCAATGCGGGCTGTAATAATAAACCATAAGCGGCCGCGAGCTGAATACCGAATAAGGCATATTTGCGTCTTTTATGCCGGTGAGTTTTATGCTGAAATCCATCAAGATTGGTTTGCCTGTTGAATCTGCCATAGGTGCCACTTCCGGTTTTGCGCCGGGAAGCATTTGCGCAAAGGCATTGCCAAATACGCAAAAAAAGGCTAAGAATAAGAATATAGTGCGCATAGTTGTTAAATGTAGAAAAATATTTCTACCTTCCACAAATGTTTATTAAATCTTTGCTGTCCAAACTCATTCCTCCAAAATATAAGGAGGAAGCAGCAGGTTTCATAGACGAAAACCCCGAACATATTCTGGTGGACAACAAAAGCGCATTCAAAAAAATGCTCTCAATTTTGTCCAAGGCCAATTCTTGCGTAATGGATACCGAAGCGGATTCCATGCATCACTATAGGGAAAAGCTCAGCCTTATTCAGATAAGCGTTGGAAAATATCACTGGCTTTTGGACCCTCTGTGCGGGCTCAATATAAAAGCGCTTTGGAAATGCAAAGCGTTTAAGCGGATAACCTTTCACGCTTGCGATTATGATTTGCGCCTGTTAGCGAGGTTCTACGATTTTTGCCCGGAAAGCATTTACGATACATCCATTGCAGCAAAACTTCTTGGCGAAAAGCAAACAGGCTTGGCAGCGCTTGTGGGAAAATATTTCGGAATAAAGCTGAACAAGGAAAATCAAAGGGCAGACTGGACAAAAAGGCCGCTCTCTCCGGAAATGTGCAGCTATGCGGTGCTGGATACTATTTTTTTGGATGCCATAAAAGAGCTTCAATGCAAAAAACTCAAAGAACTTGGACGCATGGGATGGTTGCAGGAATCTTGCGAGTATCTGCTCAAGCATTCAAAGAAAAATCAAAACGAAGACCGCGACTGCGAAACAAAAGATGGCTGGAGGCTGAAGGGTTCAAATGCGTTCAAGCCCTTTGAGTTGCAGCTCTTGAGAGCGGTTTGGCAATGGAGGGATAGAGAAGCTGAGAAAAGAGACTGCGCCGCTTACAGAGTTTTGAGCCCTTATTTTTTGCTTGCTGTTGTTAAAGTCGCTGCAAAAGCCAAGGGAAAAATTGACGAACATACGTTGCCTAAATTGCCGAGAAATCTGAGAGGCAAACAGCTTCAATCATTTTTAAATGAGCTTAATGCAGCGGCTTCTGCTCCTGCAAGCCAGTATCCAAAGCCGCTCGCTCGCAAAGCGTCTCCTCGCACAGCCATAAACGAAGATCTGCGCGAAAAACTACGCGAACTCAGAAACGAAAGAGCAGTGCAGCTGAAAATAGATTCCGGTATTTTAGCAAAGCAAAGCCAATTGAACGCGCTTGCAGACACTCTGAATGGAGACTGGGAAAAAAAATTTGAAGCCGCCGAGTTTATGGATTGGCAGCGCGAAATCTGGAGAGCTTTGGTTCCAAGCGCGATTTTGCCCAGCACGCCAGACGAGCTCAGAGCCTGGGCCAAAGAAAGGCTTTTGACCATGAGCGATGAGAGCAAGGCAAAAGAATCGGAAAAATTGCTTCAGAGCCTCTCGCTGCGCCCAATTTTGGAAAGCGGATTTATAGCCGCATTTTACCCGACAAAGCTTGAACCGCAGATAGTCCCGTTTTTAAAGGAGCTTGCAGATGAGGGAAGGTTGCTTTTGCCCAGAGTCTTAGACAAACAGGATTTGGAATTTGTTCATGTTCAAGATCTTGAAAAAGATTTGCAGCTTGGAGCTTTTGGAATAATGGAGCCAAAATCAGACTTGCCAGCTTTTAAAGAAACTCCCGTTGCATTCCTGATTCCAGGTACTGTTTTTGGCAAAGACGGCGCTCGCATAGGGCACGGCGCAGGTTATTACGATCGGTTTCTTGCCGCATTCAAAACCGTTCCAAAACTCGGAGTAGCTTACAGCGTGCAAATAAGAAGCATACTGCAGCAAAATCCAACGGATGTGAGAATGAACGAGGTTATTTGGGCTAGGTAGCCGCCAATTCCGCCGGCAGCGGGAATTTAGTCTCTTCTTTCAAAGTTTGTTCTTCTACAATTTCTTCAAGATTAAAATGCTCTTTTAACCATTCTATAATCTCAAGCACCAAATATTCCGGAGCGCTTGCGCCGCTTGATATGCCAACGGTATTTACGCCTTTGAACATGCTTTTTTTCAAATTTTTCACGGAGTCTATTAAAATGCTTTTGACTCCTTGCTCATCCCCAAGCTCCCTAAGGCGGTTTGAATTACTTGAGTTTTGAGAACCTACTATGAGAAGCAAGTCCACTTCCTGACACATGGAGCGAACTGCGCTTTGCCTGTTGTTTGTGGCATAGCAGACATTTCCGGTTTTTGGACCTTGTATGCCTGGGTATTTTTTCTTCAATGCAGATATTATGTTTGCCGTTTCTTCTGTTGAAAGAGTTGTCTGCGTGAGATATGCAACTTCTTTTTTCATGGCAGGCAGTTTCTGAACTTCTTTTGCGGAGCTTATAAGGTACATTTTCCCAAGAGGGAGCTGCCCCAGGGTTCCGTCAATTTCCGCATGCCCCTGATGGCCTATTAAAATTATTGAGCAACCGGAATTTGCATATTTTATTGCGCTTCTATGGACCGATTTCACAATGGGGCATGTTGCGTCTATAACTTTCAGGTGCAGGCTCTTTGCGCTTTCGTAAATATCTTTGCTCACGCCGTGCGCAGAAAATATAACAACGGCTTTTTCCGGCACTTCAGATAAATCCTCTACAAATATGGCCCCGATTTTCCGAAGGCTATCCACCACAAAGCGATTGTGCACAATCTCGTGCCGCACATAAACAGGGCTTCCGAATTTTTCAATGGATTTTTCAACCATTAAAATAGCGCGTTCAACACCAGCGCAGAATCCCCTTGGCTTTGCTAGAATGCATTTCATTTTGGTTTTTTCAAGAAGTCTGCGACCAATTTGGAATATGAATAGTAATTCCCATCCCTGTTGAATTTAAGCATTTGCGGATGGTTGGGAATTCCATAGTCATCGTCTTGCTCAAGCATAAGAACGTTTATTCTGCTTAAATTCAAAAACAGATGCGAGTGCAGTGAATTCAAGCTTATTATAGCGGGATATTGCCTTAGCACGCTGAATATGGATTCTGAATGCAAAAGAACAGGATTGCTTCGCAATTCCAATTCTTCCATGACTTTGGCATAGGGTTCAAGTTGCTTGGATGTAGATGCAATGGTTATCAAGCGCCATGTAGGTTGGAACGCTTTGCAAATCATGTATACTTCATGCTCGGACCACGGTTCACCTTTGATAGGAGGCTCCAGATTCAGCAATATGGTGCTTGAAGTGGAGAGTTTTGAATTGACATTCAGCTTTTCATTTTTTTGCGTAACTTGAATGCTTCCTTTTTCCGCTTTTTTAGGATCTATGGCAAATGTTTTATAAAGGAATTCTCTGATTGCATAAATATTTTCGCTTGCTGCGGAGCTTTGCAGGGTTATGTTCAAAAATGGAAATTCCTGTTTTACTCCCATGCGGTATGGTGCGCGGGTGGCTCTTGCCATGTAAAGGAAAGGGAGTTGAGGGTTGTCCTGCAAAAATATGCATAATTCCCATTTGGTCTCCTGTATTCTCTTTTCCATTTCAAAAAAATCGTATTCGCCGTAAAGCATGGTGTCTTTGTTGTAAAACAGAGACATTCTTTCCAAGCCCAAGCCTCTTAGAATATAGCGGTTTTCTTCATCTGCTATAACCAAAAAATCGTCTTGGCCTTTGTTTTCCGAGAGAGCCATTGCAAAAGGCAAAATGATGAAAAACTTGTCTTGTTCGGGGGGCAGAAAAATAACGGTTTTTTTGTTGCTTGAGAGATCCGGCTTGTACTGAAACATTTCGTTCTGGCCGCCGCTTTTTTTTTCAAACCAATGCCTGATTCCCTGCGCCGAGCGAAAACGCATGAAAAACCACCGCAATTTCTTAGCAAAAGGTAAAGGGGACATGGTTTTAGGAATATAGAAAATTCATTGCTTTGGGACATGACAAATCAGCGTTTACTATATATGGTGCGTGCGATGTGCTGGATGCACTATATAGACCCTTTTGTCAGAATCAGAATTGGCCAGAATTCTTCTTTTGCCTTCCCGTTCTGCCAAACTGTGCCGCCTATTTCGTTTGGATAATGGGATTTGACTTTTGGATAAAATTCTCAAAAATTTGATGTCTTGAATTATAAATGCTCAATCTCATCTTCCGAAAGGCTTGTCATTCTCGAAATTAAAGCAGCATCAAAACCTTCGGCCTTCATTTGCCGCGCAGCCTGCAAAAGACCTTTAGCTTCGCCAACAGCTATGCCTTCCGCCACGCCTTCTTCCCTGGCGAACTTCATCGATGCTCCGTAATCCCACTTGTTCATAAGACCCGCCCTGTATTCAGAATGCTCCTTAGCCGTAAAATTAGCAATTTTTGCGGCAAGGAATATCTTCTCGAACAGAGCGCCGCAAAGCTGCTCCGGCTTCTCGTCGAACTCGTGGGCGTGGCGCAATGAAAAAAGAAGCTTGTCGAGCAGGCTTTCGCACTCGGAAAGGCTCTTCCCGAACTTGGGGAGGCGCACATACACAAGATTGATGCAGTCAAAACGAAGGCCGGGGATAAGCGCTGGAGTAGAAAACGGACCTTTTTATGAAATGCTTCTGCTTGGCTATCTGCATCTCGACTATGAACTTGTTCCCCCTGGTGTCCCTGCACCTGATGTCCAGCTCGGCATTCCTGTTCAGCAGGGTTTCCCCTGCGATATATGGATTCAATATTTCCACGTCCGCTACCGGGTATGCCAGCTTTTTCTCAAGGCACACGTTCAGGGTTGCTATGAGCGGCTCCTTCTCGCTTTCGCTGCCGAACGCTTTCTTGAACGGCATATCAAAGGTTAGATTGGCAAACCGCTTTCTGCCTTCGAGCTTCTGAAGCTCCTCAAGCTCTTCCGTCATCTTTTTTGAATTCATTGAACAGACCTCCTATTTCTTGTCTATATACTTAGACGCATTTTAAAAGAAATTTCCGGAAAAAAAATGAATTTTACTATTCCAACTTGGAATAGTTGGGTGTTTTTTACGCCAATTATAATTTTTTCTACCTTTGCTTTTCTATGTATTCTCCTCTTTTTACCAAATTGTGTGTGCTGTTCATAACGGCTATGCTGGTTAGCAACATAATTGCTTTAAAAATGATCAGTTTGGGGCCTTTGATAGTGCCTGCGGCTCTGTTTGTCTTTCCCATCGTTTATATTCTGTCCGACGTTTTTAGCGAAATTTACGGATATAAGATAAGCCGCATTACCGCATGGTATGCCTTTAGCGCAAACCTGTTTATGGTAATCGCCTTTAAAATTGCCGTTTTAATCCCTGGAGCGCCTTTTTGGAGCGAAGAGGCTCAGAAATCATTTGCAGCCGTTCTGGACGGAACATGGCGAATTCTGATTGCAAGCCTTATTGCTTACATGATAGGCGATTTTATAAACGACGTTATTTTCAAGAAAATGAAGGAAAAGCAGGGCGAAAAGCGCTTTGGCGTGCGTGCCATCGTTTCTTCCATGGCCGGGAACGCAATTGATAGCTTTGTGTTCATAACAATAGCCTTTTGGGGAACTCCGTTCTTTTCCTATGCGGCTATCCCCTCGCAGTGGGGCGTTAAAATGCTTTACGAGATAATTCTCTTGCCTATCACGATTTTGGTGGTGAAAAAGCTCAGAGCCAAAAATTAACGCACAACAATTTTTCTTATTTCTTTCCCCGTTTTCACAATATATACGCCAGAAGCAACAGGCTTGGCGGTTCCCATTGGGGTTCCGTTTAGTTTATAATACTTAGCTTGATAAGTGGTTGGTAGCAAGCGGTTAGCGGTTAGAATCGGAACATTGGCATCTGATGATGAAGATGAAGGCGATGATGAAGATGATAACGATGATGAGCTTGTACCTGTAGCTTTATCAATAACATCTTTGTCGCCAAGGAGCAAGAAGTAATCGATGTTGGCACTATTGGTCTGAAAGCTAAATACAATAGTATTGTCGCCCGCTACTAGGTTTACCTTGCCGAACTCCTTTGCTTCAAATTTACCCCAGTCGCTCGTGGTAATATTTGATACTGTTCCTACAGATTGACCATTCACAGTCACCGAAACGCTTGTCTTTTCTTGAGTGGCAATTGCAAAGGACATTGTATATGTTCCTGCAACCAATGTGTGGACATCATTATAAGTAAGCGTTACGCCCGAACCAACGCCGTTGATGGTCTTGTTGCTCTGGTTGACATTCGGGCTTCCAGTGCTCGATGTAAAATACATAAACTTTCTAAGCAGTGTATATTTACTGCTCTTAGGCACATATCCCTCAACCAATATTTGCGGACATTCGTCCAACGCTTTGACCGTCGCTTTCGGATTAGGCGCAGATTTCATCCAGTCAACATGAAATAGGCAGCCTTCGAGAAGATCAGGAAATGCGCCAAACGCCGAATTGCAACCATCTCTATGGCATTTCTGAACCCATTCAAGTACTCCCGAAGCTTCCCAATTGCCATTGAATTGGGTAATCGCTTTATCAATGCAAGCCCCCAAAAGACCGCCAAATCTCTTGCCGAGTTTATCCGAGTTTTGCGGCAAACCAATCTGCTCCGAAAAACAGTCAAAATCTCCTAAGCCGCCGCCAGGTATTAAAAAATCAATTTGGTTGCTTCCAACTCCTCCGGTGTTTCTGCCCATGATAATAGCTTTTTTCCCGGCAATCGCCTTGTGCATAGGCATAGGGCTGCCATTCTCGTATTCGCCAGTAAAAGTCACTTCAAAACACTGACCGCATACCGCTGTGGCTGTAGCTCCAAAACCGTAGGCAATTCCATTGTCAACAAAGGGTATCTGATTCCAGCAGGAATATGCCGGGCCGCCTTCCTTGGCGCACTTAGCCTCTGCTATTTCGCCCAATGGGAGTTCCTTGTTGTCAATACCGCAAGATCTCGATAGGCCATACTGTAAAAATTTAGGATCCGATGACAAATTCTGATACCAAGAACAAGTGGGTTTGCATCCATCCCAATAACTGGAGAGCCATCCCGAAGTTTGTGGCTGTGCGAATACGCTTGCGGAGAACGTAATTATGCTAGCCAAAACGGCGAAAAGTAAAAATGGTTTATTCATAGATGCCTCCAAATTATAATATAGATATTTAGCTTACTAAATTCCACTAATGTCCAAAATCAAAATCTGCGGTCTTTTCCGCGAGCAAGACATAGACTTTGCAAACGAGGCAAAGCCTGATTTCATAGGTTTTGTGTTCGCAGAAAAAAGCAAAAGATTTGTAAATGCGAAACTGGCTGAAAGCCTGAGAAAAAAACTCTCAAAAGATATTATTCCGGTTGGGGTTTTTGTAAATGCGAAAATTGAAGATATTATAGCTTTGCAAAAAAACGGCATAATAAATATGGTTCAGTTGCACGGCGGCGAATCCGATGAATATATTGAAAAATTAAAAGAAAAATGCGATGCAAAAATAATCAGAGTCCACTCTCCACTCTCCGCTTTCAACTCTCAACTCTCCGACTATATCCTTCTAGATTCTCCAACCCCTGGCTCCGGACAGACCTTTGACTGGGGGCTCTTGAAAAATCTGAACCTAAGTCAAAACTATTTTCTTGCGGGCGGAATAAATCAGGAAAATATAAAAGATGCCCTGAAGCTGAACCCCTTTGCAGTGGATGTTTCAAGCGGCGCAGAAACCGATGGCGTAAAAGACATGGAAAAAATTTTGAAGCTTGTAGGGGTAGCTCGGGATTTTCTATATTAAAGCTTCCTGGGAAGGTGACCGAGCTGGCCGAAGGTGCGTCCCTGCTAAGGACGTGTGGGCCTAAAGCCCACCGCGAGTTCGAATCTCGCCCTTCCCGTTAATTGACCATTAATCTGATTCTTGGATTTTCATGGTTTTTAATTTCATCGTAAAACAAGGGGTCGGTTAGCTTCTTGTCCATTAAAAAAGATATTTTGCTGTTCAGCTCGCGTGCCACATGCAAATCGCTCACAACCATTATGATGGTAGTTTTATACACCTCTTTCAAATTGTTCACAAGAGAGAGCAGGTTGTCTCGGCTGCTTTTGTCCAAACCGGTGGTTGGCTCGTCTAAAAGGAGAACGCTTGCATTAAGCGCCCAGGAACGTGCAATGGCTACTCGCTTTCGCATTCCCAGTGAAAGCGAGTATGGATATTCGTTTGCAAAACGGCTTGCAAGCATAAGCACAAGAGCGTTAGCCACTTTTTTCTTGATTTCTTCTTCCGTTCCCATTTTATGGTAGCGAAGCGGAAGCGCTATATTTTCTCTAACTGTTAGATCGGAAATCAAAGCGTCATTTTGAAACACAAATCCTACGCCTTTTTGCGCAATGTTCAAAGCAGTCCATTCACTCTGTTTTACAGTTTCGCCAAAAAGCACTACCTCTCCTGAAGTAGCTTTTTCCAAGCCTGCAATTACCCGCAAAAAAGTGCTCTTGCCTTCGCCGGATTTTCCCGTGATGCAAAGCATATCGCCTTTTTCAAGAAAAAGATTGACGCCGCTGAGAATATTGTTTGCACCGTAGCTGAACTTCAAATTTTTTATAGATATGCTTTCCATTTATTTTTTTTTCTTTTTAATGGGCCTTGGCTGTCTGCGGTGGACTTCCATTACAACTTCTCTGATTTCCCTTAAAAAATCTTCTGCCAAACTCAAAGTTTCCGGGGTATTGGCCTCAAGAGCATCCCATAAATGCCCGTAAACAATGAACAAATTCTGGGCCTCCTCAAACTCCACGTCCAAGCTGGCTTGCAGATATGCCACTATGTTCTGAGCCTGATCCCGTTTATTCAAATCTCCAGTTTTGATTGCATGCATAAGAAGCAGAGCCTTTTCCAGAAGCATTTGGTGCGATTTCAATTTTCCAGCTGTATATGCCGCGCCGTAAGCATACAGCCGGACGGCTTCTTTTTGTTCCCAATTCTGTTGTTCGGTTAGCTCAGGCACCTTGACCTAACAATGAAAGCATGGAATTTCTGGAAATATCCTGAAAATTGCGTTGCGCAAGCACGGCGCTCTGGTTTAGAATATCATCGCGGGCTTTGTCCATGGTAGCTTTGGCAAAATCCAAATCTTCCAAAAGCTGGAGCGCAGCGGTTGTGTTGATATTCATGTTTTCGTTGTTATTGGCCGTATATTCCATGCGGTTGTATTGAACGCCAAAGTTTACGCGAGATTCCAGAACTGTTTTGTTGGCATTGTCTATGCCTTCCATAGCCGCCGATGCGCCTTCTCTGGTTGATATATCCAAACCGCTGATTCCAATGGAACCTGCGCTAAGGTCAGATTTTGCTATGTTGATTTGGTTTTCCGGCCCTGCGTTGGGACCAACCTGGAGCTGGCCGGAGCCGTCGCTCATGGGGCCTTGGCCCGAAATTAAGTCTTGGGTATTGAACTGCGTTCCTTTGGCTTGCCTGTCAACTTCCAGCTTCAGTTGCTGAAATTCGCTGTTCAGGGCCTTGCGGTCGCTATCGTTCAGGGTATCGTTGGAGGCTTGAATGCTCAGTTCGCGCATTCTTGTGAGCATATCGGATATGCCTTGGGTTGCGCCTTCGCCTATGTTCATTGCGCTCATGCCATCGCCGATGTTTATGGAATTGGCTTTGTATCCTCTAGACATGGCTTCGAGCAATTTTGCAACGGCAAGCCCTGACGCATTGTCTTGCGCACGGTTGATTTGCTTTCCGGTGCCCATTTTTTCATGGACCTTGGAAAGTGCTTTTTGCCTTTCGCTAATCTGGTGGTTTAACCCTAACCCAGAGGCTTTGTCAATCATCATTGCCATATACACCCCGCTAAGTTTTGGATAATATACAATTATCCTGTATCCTTTATCGGCAGAAAACCAGGAAACTTTAGCATTTTTTTATTTTTTCGTTTTTATGCCCCTGGCGTCTGTCAAAAGCTGAAACGCTATATGTAGTGTCTTGGTTAAGTAGCTTTGTTCATGTTTTTTCCTGGCTAGTTCATTTACTATTTTATCTAAAGAAGCTTAAAGTAGCTGATTGATTTTGAATTAGATACTCAAAATGGAATATTGTATGAACTTTGAAGACGATATTATATCTGAACTTTCAACGATCGTTCTTTCCATAAACGGTCCTTATATTGACATTTCCAATTCGGAAAAGCTTTTGGAGGATTTTTCTGGGGTACAGGATGAAAATGGCAATCCGCATGGCATTACGACTTTTAGTTTAACTGACAAGGCGGCGCTGATCAAGAAGTTAAAGGAAATTGAACCTAAATTTTCTTCTTGGTTTGCTTCGCATTGCGAGGCAGCGGAAAAAAAAATTACGGAAGTGGCTGTTGTTAGAGAAGTGGTGGAGTCTGGAAGCGTGCAAAGCGTGCAAGGATAACAACGGAGGTTGTGAATGCGACAGGTCGGGAAATTGCAAATGTTTGGAGCACGAGGCTGCGAAGCAGGCGGATGTGCATGGGAATCCGTTGGATTTTCTGAACGGAGAACTGTTCAGGTTCACGGATTTAGTGCGGAATGCGATTTATTTGTCGCCTCTGGGCTTGAACGGCGCTCCGACGTTGCAGGCTTTGGGGTGGATGGATATAGAGACACCTTACGATACGGAAACAACGCAGACTTTGGCGTTTATGATTTTGGCGGATTGCGTAAAGGGAAGGTGAGTATAGTGTGCAGTTTTTTTGCGGTGTTGCTGGTTTTGGTTGTGCAGAGTGTTTTTGCGCAGGATGTTTGGGATGGAACGGTGGATACCACATGGTACACCAACAACAAATCTGCAAGCGAGTTTACAATAACTACGGCAGAGCAGTTGGCTGGGTTGGCTGGGTTGGTGAATGGTGGAAATGATTTTAGCGATAAGATCGTTATGTTAGGTAACAACATTACGCTAAATGATACTACAAATTGGAAAAATTGGAACGAAGACAATGCACCAACTAACACTTGGACGCCAATAGGCACATATTCTAACTCCGTTTCGAATAATTTATTCAAAGGAACATTTGACGGAAATAACTTTGTTGTAAGTGGAATTTATATAAATTCTACAAGTGATTATCAAGGTTTATTTAAACGCATAAGCTTTTCTGCAACTATAAAAAATCTTGGAGTTGTTGCTTCGTATATTAAAGGTAGAGACTATGTTGGCGGGCTTGTGGGAGCTAATGATGGTACAACTTGTATGATAAGCAACTGCCACGCCGCAGTTACAGTGATAGGAACAAATAATGTTGGCGGATTGGTGGGAATAAACACATGCAATGTACGTAGTAGTTATTCCTTGAGTACGATAACAGGAATAAGCGGAGTTGGAGGGTTGATGGGAATAAATTTTTCAGAGTACAGTACAGTCAGCAATAGTTACTCTTCAGGCGTAGTGACTGGGGCAAATAATGTTGGAGGGCTTGCTGGAAAAAATTCCTCTAACGGCAAGATAAATAATAGCTATTCTATTGGCTATGTAATGGGAGTAGACAATGTTGGTGGGTTGGTGGGAGATAATAGTGCTAGTGCAATAGACAATAGTTATTCTGCTGCCGAGGTTATTGGAACAGGAAATTTTATTGGTGGACTTGCTGGAGTGGGTGGTAGAATAAGCAATAGTTATTCTATCGGTGATGTGACTGGTACGGATTATGTAGGAGGTTTAGCTGGAAATGGCATAATAAAAAACAGCTATTCTATTGGGTTAGTGAAAGGAAGGAACCGAGTTGGAGGTCTTGTGGGAGAAGGAAGTAATATAAGTGGTAGTTATTACAATAAAGAAACAAGTGGTCAAAACGACGTAGGCAAAGGCGAAGGTAAAACTACGGCAGAAATGAAATTGCAATCTACTTTTATTGATTGGAGATTTTATTTTATTTGGGGAATTAACAATGAAATAAATGGTGGCTATCCGTATTTAAAAAACGAAATTTCTATAAAAACAATGGGGCAATTAGTTGAATTTGCAGAGTTGGTGAATGGTGGGTATGATTTTTTTGGTCAAACAATTAAACTTGAGCAAGACATTGTCATTAACGATACTACAAATTGGAAAAATTGGGACCGAGAACCTCCTACTAACGAGTGGATTTCTATAGGAACGTATTCTTTAGGTAAGGACTATTTGTTCAATGGAACTTTTGAAGGCAATAATTTTGTTATCAGCGGCATTTATTTCAATAATATTTATCTTGTTGGTCATCAAAGCAGTTATAAAGGATTGTTCGGGAATGTAGGTTCTTATGGAATTATAAAGAATCTTGGGATAGCCGCTTCGTATATTAAAGGAATACAGTATATTGGCGGACTTGCAGGATTCAATAACGGTACAATAAGTAATAGCTATTTCACAGGTATAGTTTCTGGCAATAACAATGTTGGCGGACTGGTGGGAATAAATAGAGGTGTTATAAATAGTAGTTATTCCATTGCTATGATAATATCTACTGAAGATAGCGAAACAAGAATAATAGGCGGTCTTGTTGGAAATAACAATGGCATTATAAATAACAGTTATTCCGCAGGTACGGTGACTGCAAGAAATGCGTTCTACGTAGGCGGGCTTGTAGGAGAAAACTATAGCGGTGTTATAAATAGTAGTTATTCTACAAGTATGGTTACTGGACATACTCACGTAGGCGGATTTTTAGGAATCAACATTAGTAGTGGTAAAGTTATCAACTGCTATTCAATGGGGACTGTAATTGGAATAAGTTATGTAGGCGGACTTGTAGGAATAAATAGAGGTGTTATAAATAGTAGTTATTCCATTAGTAGGGTGTTAGGTGAAGCTATGGTTAGCGGTTTGATAGGAGAAAATGGAGGAGCTATAAATAATAGTTATTATGAAGGGCAAACAAATGATGAAGGCAAAGGTGAAGGTAAAACTATGGCAGAAATGAAACAACAATCTACTTTCATTGACTGGAATTTTTCTGGAATCTGGGGAATTGACAGCAAAATAAACTGTGGTTATCCGTATTTGCTAAGTATTGAATATAACGAAGGATGCAATAATAACACTCCCATTCGCCAACCACAAATCACAGCAAACAAAATTTTTGCCTACGCAACAAGCAACTTTATTGTACTTGGAAATCTACCCAAAAATTCAAAAGTTGAGATATACAACCTGCAGGGTAAACTTATATCAAATAAATCAGGCTCTGACAATTTGCAAATCATGGTTCATGCAAAAGGAATATATATTGTGAATGTTGGAATGAAAACTTTTCGTGTGGCGGTGAGGTAAACATAATGAAGAAAATTAAACTATTTTTTTTTACAGCACTTTCTTTGATTGCTTTGACATTCATATTTTTTAACTTCCTAACATCCATATTTCCTTCCGTAGAAGCAGCTGTAATACTAGACTCAGAAGGGAGAGGAACGATAACTGACGATCGTGACGGAAAAGCATATAAAGTGACAAAAATAGGTGAACAGATTTGGATGGCTGAGAATTTGAATTACGACAGAGGCAAAAGTATTGGAAAATGCTATGATAACGACCCCGTTAACTGCGAAAAATATGGAAGACTTTATAATTGGAACGAAGCAATGAAAGTTTGCCCAAAGGACTGGCATTTACCAAGTTATGAAGAATGGCAAATGCCATACGCTTATCTTGGTGGGGGGAAAGAAGCTATAAATAAACTTAAAGCGAAAAATGATTGGGAAAAAGGCAATGGTACTGACGATTATGGTTTCTTGGCACTTCCTAGTGGTTATTATGACGAATCTTATGACGAATTCCAAGATATAGGCATTGCTGGTTATTGGTGGAGTACTACAGAGTTTATGGACAAAGTTAAATATGCATCAATGTATAGCGACGATGATAGCAGTATAAGTGGGTTAATGATTGAAGAGAATAAAGAATCATTGATGTCTGTACGTTGCATTAAGAATAATAGATAGGTGAGGTTAAAATGAAACTAAAAAAGGGGCATATACAACCCTTAAAAATGGAATGTCCTGCATATATCGTAGCACGATATACGGGAGTTTTGCAAAAGCCTAATTCGTCATTTGTTGAGAGACATTGTTTGGCGAACCAACTTTTCTGCTAGTGTCGCCTTGGACCCTGTTGAGGGTCAGTTTAGCTTATAAACTAACCTTTTATGAACGGAACCGCTTTGGTTGCAGGCGTGGAGGATCCAGTAACTTATGTATATAATTGCCATGAAGAATTTGTGAATGTGCTTGGTGCCAAGCTGAACGGCAGCATAGAAGCAAGCGATGCAAATGCAAGGAGCAGGTGTTTTTTGTATCGTTCTCGGCAATAAAATTTATCATTTTGGCAGTTTTTGCACGCTACTGGTATCACCCCTACATTGAGGATTGATTTACTATATTCTCCTCATGCGTAAATTTCTCATTTTCACGTTTATTTTGTCTTTTTTGGCTGGAAATGCCTTTGCTTCAGGCAAAGTGTTCGATAAAAGCTACGAAGGCATAAAGAAGATTCAGGCCATAATAGACACCCATGAAGGGCAGATTACCGTAAATCTGCTCTTTAAAGATGCCCCGAACACCGTGGCCAATTTTATAGACCTGGCAAACAAAGGTTTCTACAACGGGCTTTCGTTTCACAGGGTAATTCAGCGCTTTGTCATTCAGGGCGGCGATCCTCAGGGTAATGGCACTGGCGGGCCTGGATATTCGATAGATGACGAAATGAATAACCTAAAGCACGTTCCGGGGTCGCTTTCCATGGCCAATTCCGGACCTAACACCGGCGGCTCGCAATTTTTTATAGCCCAGTGGGCACAGCCGCATTTGGATGGCAAACACACGATTTTTGGCATTGTAGAAAGCGGTTTGGACGTGGTCTATCGCATAGAACCCTATGATCCTATTATTAAAGTGCAGATAGTGGAATCAAAATAAAAACGGAAAATCAAGCTATGCCAAGCAAAAAGCCAGCAGCAAAAAAAACAGAGGCAAAAAAAGCGGTAGCCAAACCCGTAGCAAAAACCGTTGCCAAAGCCGCGCAACACAAAGCTGTGCAGCACAAAACTGAACAGCCTAAAACAGCGCAGCCAAAAGCCGCATCAGCGAAAATAGAATCTTCGTTAATAATTCAAGGCGCGAAATTCATAAAAGTGCCTTTCTTTTTTGATGTTGAAAAAGAAGACAGCAACGGCAAGCGCAAGCATATTAATTTGTCAAAGCTTCCAGACAAGCCAACTGTGTGGAGCCGCCCGAAAATAGGCAGCACAATGGACAGCAAAAATTTGGTTGAGCTTCTTTCGCAGCAACTGGAATACGAGAATAGAACTTACTTTGAAGGTTGCGAAGGACAAGTTTGCGTTAAGTGCAATATGAATAATGTTGACCAAAAATTTTATGTAAACAAGTCTCTTGGATACTGCGTGGATTGCGCCACGCTTCTAGACCTTGGCCAGTCCAAGGAGGGAGTATTCTCCGACGCCCAAATGGAATTAATGCGCCGCTCCATGGAGAAATCCATGCAAAAAACAAAAGACCTCGATGAGAACGATATAGTAGATGCTCTCGACGATGACTGGGAAGAGGCTTTGCTTGCGGCAGAAGAAGATGCCGAGTTCAATGTCTAAATATCTTTTATCCAGAATTCCTTTTGGCTTTTCCAAAGGTTTGCGCAATATGAGAATTTTGTGCAAAGCGCTTGGAAATCCGCAGAGGAATTTTGAAAGCATTCACATTGCCGGCACAAACGGCAAGGGAAGCACGGCTTTTTATTTATCGAGCATTTTTAAAGGGCACGGAGTTTCAGCGGGGCTTTTTACGAGCCCGCATTTGGTTAGCGTCAGAGAAAGGATTAGAATTAACGGAAAAATGATTTCTCAGAGCGAATTGGACAACGTTCTTTTGCAAGTTGAGCGAGCGGCAAAAATCGCAAAAATTGAACCTTCTTATTTTGAAACCTTGACAGCAGCAGCTTTCTTATGGTTTAAGAAAAATAATATTTTGGTTGCTGTTATGGAAGCGGGTTTGGGCGGTAGGCTAGACAGCACCAGAATAGCAAGCGGAAACATAGCGGCAATAACGAGCATAGGCTTGGATCATACGGAGTTTCTGGGCAACAGCGAAGAGAAAATCTTAAAGGAAAAACTGGGCATAGCAAAAAAGAACGCAATTCTCATCCTTGGGGACCTGAAGCAAGAGCTTTTGGCAAAGTGTCCGCCTCATGCGAAAGCGAAAAAAATCAACCCGCCATTGCAAGTTGGAAACTTCGGAAAAATTTATGCGAAGAATGCAGAATTGGCCTGGACAATTGCAGAAGAATTTTTGGATGCAACTTTCAACAAAGACAAAGCGAGAGCTGCATTGAAAAATGCCGCATGGCCAGGCAGAATGCAAGAGCTAAAGAATTTTATTTTAGATGGAGCGCATAATCCTGATGCCGCAAAAGTTTTAGCGAAATGCCTGAAGGAAAAAAATATAGGTCCCCTGCCATGCATTTTTGCATCGCTAACAGACAAGGATACGGAAGGCGTTCTCAGAGAGCTTAAGCCGCACATATCAGTATGCCACCCGGTACAAATTGAAAATCCGAGAGCGAGAAGCGCTGAGGAGATTGCGGAAATTTGCAAAAAATTGAAAATCAAAACCACGAATGAAACATTTAAAAACAAAGCTCAAGTTTTAGTTACAGGCTCGCTTTATCTGGTGGGCAAGGTAATTGCGGAATTGTGCGGGGAAGGCGTGGATTTTGCAGAATTCTAAATTTCTATATTAACACCCTATGAGCACCCCAAATGATGAAACTGTTCCTAAAAAAAGAAAATTAAACCCTGTACAATGGTTCTTTATCATATTTTGTGCCGGTGCAGAAAGGGATATTATAGAAGACTGCCACACTGAATGGCAAAAATACACCAGCCTTGGCGCGACTGTGCTTTTTACAGGCTTGCTGGCTTGGGTCTCCTGTGGTTATGCGCTTTATTCCGTTTTTCAATCATTTCATGCGGCAATGATTTTTGGATTTCTTTGGGGGCTGGTTATTTTCAATCTGGATCGCTTTATAATTGTCACTCTCAAAAAACTGGACGACAAACCATTTGAGAAATATGGTCCTTTTAGCGGAATTTTCAGAATTTCCACGGAATTTTTTTGCGCTTTGCCACGCATAGCATTGGCGCTCATCATTGCAATTACAATCGCAAAACCGCTTGAAGTAAAAATATTTGAAGACAGGCTCAGAGATGCCATAGTGCAAAGCAAGCAGGATGCCATAGATAAGCACAAAGTGCAAATTGAAAAACGCTATAGAATAAACGAGACCGCTGAGAACGAGGCCTTGGAGGCCAAGATTAACAAAATAGAAGCGGAATTGAAGTCTGCGGAAGATCCTCCGCTGGTAAAAAATCATCTGAGAGGCAAGCTCAAAGAAGCTGAAGAAGTGCTTGCAAAGAGCAAAAGCAAAAAAGCTGGCAACGATTTGGCTATTCAGCAAATTGAAGCTCTAGATTCTGTTCCCGACAATCAAAGAAATAAATTAATCGAAGAAGGCAAGAGACTGCAATACGCTGTTAATTCCGCTCAGAGAGATGTTGACAAAATGAAAAAGGATATAGATGCTATGAAATACGAATATTACAAGAATAAATATGAAGAACTTGAAGCTGCGAAGCAGGAATTGAAAATGGTAAAGGCGGATGACGCTTCGACGCACGATATTGCCAAGGCAGAGATAGAGGCTATGATGAAAGAAACTGGCAAATCTTTTTCAAACACTTTTGTAACTCAGTTGGAGGCCTTAGGAGAATTAAGCGAAAACGATACTATGAAACGCATAAGCATGATGCTAACATTGCTGTTTTTTGCCATGGAGCTTGCCCCCATCTTTGCAAAATTAATCTCAAAGCGCGGTCCTTACGATGAAAGAATTGACAGCATTGAATATGAATATAAAATCAAGCAGCGGAAAACCCGTGAAATAGATGTGCTGGCAGTAGATGCGGAACAGCGAATCTATAAAAAGAAGCTTGCAGAATGGGAAGAGTCGGAAATTAAATCTTCAACATAATGGGAAATAAAGCCTCCCAGCGGACTTGAACCGCCGACCTGCTGATTACGAATCAGCTGCTCTACCAACTGAGCTAGAGAGGCGCGTGGGGTAAATGTAGAAAAATGAGCAAAAAACTAAGTTCTTTCTATGAGCCGCCAGCTAGAAAATTATGCTCCCTCAAATCGTGCCAGCCAAGAGTTTCGCCTTTATAGCGATAAATTCGGTAAAGACGGCGCGCCATGCGGGTTGTTATCTCGTAAGAAATGGTTCTGTGCTCGGCGGCAAACGCCTCAACGGATATCTCCGGGGAATATTCCCCGTTTATGCACTCTGCAATATCGCCAACCTGCACATCCGGAATAGCGCTAACATCCACCATGCAAGCGTCCATGCATACGCGTCCCAAAATAGGGCAAGCCTTGCCACGGATAAAAATAACGCCCCTAGTGGGCTCGCCACGCATATAACCATCTCCGTAGCCAATGGCTATGGTAGCTACGCGCATATCCTTTTTAGCTATGAAATAATGCCCGTAAGAAATGCCGTCCCCAGCTTCTACATACCTCAAAGCCCGCACCGTAGAGCGAAGCCTTAGCACTGGTTTTCCAGGATAATCGTAGCCATAAAGAGCAATGCCCGGCCTGACCATATCGTAATGCGTTCTGCCGGCAAACGAAAGCGTTGCCGCAGAATTGGCTATATGGCAAATAGACGGCCTCATACCATCTTTTTCCAATTCTTTTACCATCCTGTCAAAGCGAACAAGCTGTATGTTCATAGCGCTGTGCTCCGGAATATCTGCAGTGGCAAGGTGCGAATACATTCCCTCGACTTCCAAATTCGGAAGCGCGCATATCTTTTTTACCTCGTCAAAATTATCGTATTTTATGCCAAAACGATGCATTCCAGTGTCTATTTGTATATGAATTTTCATGCCTGCGGGGCATTTTTTTGCTATTTCAAAATCCGAGACAGAAGGCGTTAGATTATGCTTTTCCATAAACGGCAAATCGCTTTCCAAACATGGGCCCAAAACCAAAATCCTAGCTTTAACCCCGTGTTCCCTCAGGGCAATTCCCTCGAACAAATGCGCAACGCCAAGAAAGTCTATGCCGGCTTCTATAGCCGCAAAAGAGATGGCCAAGGAGCCATGCCCATAAGCATCTGCCTTTACAGGCAAAAGTATTTTAACGCCCTGCGGCAGCAAACCTCTAACATAGAGGATATTGCTCTGCAAATTGTCTAAGTCTATCTCCACCCAATTTGGCCTGGGCGTTCCTCCAAATGGCAACATTTTTTATTCATCCTCTTCTGACATTGCTTTTTTAACATCAATCAAATGCACGTTTTTATTCGGATTATGCCCATACCTGTTCAGCAAATGAACCTCAACCATCTGAATCAAATCAGATATTTTCTTCTCAACCCTGTGCACCTGAAAAAACAGAAGCACAAGATAGCAAGTAACCGCAAAGAGCGCCAAGCCGAGAAGTACGGAAAAAACCATTAAAGAAGCTCCGCTATCTGTATCGCATTCAACGCTGCGCCTTTGCGGATTTGGTCGCCCACAACCCACAAGTCAAAAGCGTTGTCCTGCGATTGGTCAACGCGAACCCTGCCAACCAGCACAGGGTCTTTGCCGCTGGCATCTATTGGCATGGGCCAACGATTTTTGGAAGGGTCTTCCAGAATTTCAACGCCGGGTGCTTTGCGCAAAACATCGTAAATTTCCGCAACGGTTGTTTTTTTGGAAAGCCTTATGTTCAAAGCCTCCGAATGGGCCCTCAAAACCGGAACTCTTACGCAGGTGGCATTTACGCGCAAATTGTCATCGGCGAAAATTTTATGGGTTTCGGCTACCATTTTCCATTCTTCTTCGCAATAACCGTTTGGCGCATTGGAACCGGATTTTTCCGGGCTGCCATCGTTGTAAGAAGAATTGTGCGGAAACAAATTGAATGCGTATTGATGAGGAATTACCGTGCGATTAAAGGTTTTTCCCTCAGCAAGAGCGGCGCTTTCCAAACGCAGCTCTTCCATAGCAACCGCGCCAGCTCCGCTTGCCGCCTGGTATGTGGTTGCATGAACTCTTTCAACGCCAAAAGCCTTGTATAGAGGGTATAACGGCAAAAGCATTATTATAGTGCTGCAATTCGGATTGGCTATAATGCCTTTGTGCTTTTTAATGTCTTCCGGGTTTATTTCCGGCACCACGAGCGGGACATCGGGATTCATTCTGAAGTAGGATGTGTTATCCACAACCACTGCGCCGGAATTAACGGCTGATGGCATGAATTCTTTTGATATAGAGCCTCCGGCGGAGGATAAAACCAAATCCACTCCTTCAAAAGAATCGTGGCGAAGCTCCTGCACAACAATGTCTTCGCCTTTGAACTTTATTTTTTTGCCAGCGCTTCTTGACGAAGCCAATAATTTCAAAGATTTTATTGGGAAATTTCTTTCCGCCAAAAGAGTCAGTAATTCCTGACCTACCGCGCCCGTTGCGCCTGCTATTGCTACATGCTTCATTTTCACTCCTTGTTTGTTATGGTTGAAATTGCTGATTTCACTAGATTTGCACGCTCCCGAGCCTTAGCGATGCTCTCCCCCAAAGCATCTTCCAATCCGAACTGGTTATGAACCTCGTAACCGGCAAGACGCAAATTATCCGCAGCATCAAGCAATGCTTCATAAGATAGTTTTTTTTCGGGCGGTGGAGTTAAATTTCTGATTTGCCTGTAAGAATCCATGCTCTTGTTTCTCAAAAACCGCGCTTTGCTCTCAAAAACCTCGCGTTTCTCAATACCCTGCGCTTGTATAGCAGGCCATTCCGGAAAAGCGAGAATGGAATCCGCAATAGAGAGAATATTCGCAAGCAATTGTTTTTCCACATTTATATAGCTTGCGGTAAAAGTATCGCTTTCGGCAACAACTTCTTCTGCTATTGGTATTGTATCATCCTTTGCCACCGGCTCGGAACTTGAAGACTGCGGAGGCCCAGTTAAACCGATTTCCTGTTTCAGCGTTTCCACTTCCATATAAGAAAAAAACACCGCAGTGATAATTATAGCAATGACAATGAGCCATGAAGCCAGTTGCCTTAGAAGCCCGCGAGCATTCATGGCGCATATAACACCTACGCCAGCTATGCACCATAAAATCGCCACTTGTACCAATTCTACGCTAATCATAGTTTAAAATGGCAGTTGCTCATCCGGGTCGCTAGCCGGAGGAGGAGGCAAGTTGTTGGAACCATATTCTCCGCCAGCATCGCTGTTTTCGCCTGAATAGCTGCTATGCCTTGGAGCCAGGAATTCAAAATTATCCATTAAAATTTCAGTCACGTTATGTTTTTGTCCTGTTTGCGGATCGTTCCATTGACGATAAGAGACCCTGCCTTCTACGTAAAGCGGGGTTCCTTTTTTGATGCCCAGTTTTTCAATGCGCTCGGCAAGCTTGTCCCAGGCCACAATGCTGTGCCATGCGGTATCGTCTTGCATCTCGCCTGTATTTGGATTGCGGAACCTGCGTGTAGTGGCAAGGGAAAAAGAAACCCTTTTTTTGTTGTTCTGTGTCATGCGAACCTCGGCATCTTTGCCAAGATTGCCCATAAGCATTACTTTATTTAAATAAGCCATATTATCCTCGTATCGTGGTTAGAGAGAATTTAGAAAAATAAGCGCTCGTTCCGCAACGGTATCTGCGAGTTCGTCCATATTTTTTGGGTGCTTGTAAAAATGCGGACAGGCTGGGATTATGGTTGCACCAGCTCGCTTTAGCCTGAGCATGTTTTCCAGATGGATTTCGCTAAGGGGCATTTCCCTAGGAACAAGCACCAGCGGGCGACTCTCCTTTAGGCATACATCCGCGGCGCGTATCAAAAGGTTATCGCTTGTGCCAGCGGCTATGCGTCCCAAGGTTCCCATTGAACAGGGCAAGATTGCAAGCCCAGAATAATCCGAGCTTCCCGTTGCAGGGGGTGCAAAAAAATCGTCTATTTTGTGAATCTTGCAATTCTGCAAAATATCAAAGCAATTTTCATGTTTCAAAACCGCTTCGCCATTCTTGGTGACAATAAGCTCAACGGAAAGGCCAAGCTCCCCTGCCTTGTGCAAAAAACGCTTTGCATATATAGCCCCCGAAGCCCCGGTAATTCCCAGTAGTATAGTTTTCATTTTTTCTCGCAGATTACAATGTGGGCCAAGCCGCCATCCAGAGCTTTTACGCTGCGCAGTGCAAAGCCTGCGTTCTTGGCTTTGGCAACGTATTCTTTTGCTGTTATGAAGTTCAGAATGGAAAGCACAAGATAGCGATACGCATTGTGCTTGCTGAGAATCATGCCAGCGAACGGAAGCGCAAGCGGCGCAATTCTCTGGTAAAATAATTTTGAAATGGTTTTCTCTGGTTTAAAAAAATCGAGAGTCGCAAAATAGCCGCCTGGTTTCAGAACTCTGAAAGCCTCTCCAAAAGCCATGTCCAATTCCTGAATGTTCCGCATTCCAAAGCCGTTCAAAACAAAATCAACCGAGTTATCCGCAATGGGAATTTTCGTTGCATCCATCTGAACGAGTTTTAAGTTCGCATCTTTTTTTGCAGCAACTTCCAGCATTTTTTCAGCGAAATCGCCTACTAACGACAATTTTGGCGCAGCGCCCTTGCGAAACGAAAGCGAAAAGTCTCCCGTTCCGCCGCATAAATCAAGCACTACGGCGTTTTCTTTCTGCGGCAGTCTTTTGCAGCAAGCTTTGCGCCAGGCAATATCGCGGCCAGCAGACATCAAGTGATTGAGCAAATCGTAACGTTTGTGAATCTGGTCGAACATTTCTCGGATTTTATGCATTCAATATGCCCTCCATAATGTTTCCACCACAGTGTTTGCAGTTAAAATTTCCGGCAGCAAAATAGGTTCTTGCTGAGCAGTCAGCAGCAAATCGAACGGAACTCCGCTGCGACCATATAATTGGAAAAATTTCAAAGCCTCCGGGTTGGAATTTGTGTAATTGGCACGCATTTTAACTACGGGAATTTCTTCAAAAGCGTTTTTCACATTCTCGTCTTCAAAAACGGTTTTCTCATTCATTTTGCAAGTGATGCACCAATCAGCAGTTCCATTGATCCAAACTGCATATCCCTCGCTCTGCAAACTGTCTAGCCTCTCCTCTGAAAATACAACCCATTCTCCGTCTTTGCCGCTAATCTCATTCAAACCGGTCTCTCGAATCTGCGGGCTAATCCAATTGCTCCACAAAAATATATACATAATCGCAAAAATAAACCACAAAAGAACAAAACGCCACCAGGATTTTCCCGGCTTTGCAATTAAACCGGAAAGCCATGCAAAAAAAGTTCCTGCGCACAAAAGCATGCCGAGCTTAAAAGTAGCCCCCGAATCAGTTTGCTTGCCAAAAATCCAAACCAGCCATACAACCGTAAGCAAAAGCGGGAATCCCAAAAGCCGCCTGAGCACGAGCATCCAGGCGCCAGGCTTGGGAAGCTTTGCAGTCCACTGAGGAAAAGCGCTCAAAACAAGATACGGAAAAGACATTCCAAACGCAACGGCTGCAAAAATCAAAAACAACTGCGCATTGGAAGCTGCGAAAGCAAAGCCCACAGCCGTGCCCAAAAATGGAGCGGAGCAAGGAGTTGACAAAAGCACCAGCAGAATTCCATAGGCAAAAGCTCCAGTTGTACCTCCCTGCTTTGCTCGTTTCTCCCACACTTTAAGCATATTGCCTGGCATCCAAATATCAAAAATTCCCCAAAGGCTCAAAGCGAAAACCATGAGACACAAAGCCATTGTAGCGGTATATGCCGGATATTGGAATTGGAAACCCCAGCCCACCGCATGTCCCATCAAGCGAATGACGAAAATAATAGAAGCTATTGCAAAAAAAGCGCTGCATATTCCGCCTGTCGTGGCAAAACCCCACTTAAGCATATTGCGCTTTGATTCCCCGGACTTTCGTATTAAATCAAAAATTTTTAGAAACAAAATCGGGAGCACGCACGGCATGAAGTTCAAAATCAGGCCCCCAAAAAAAGCGAGGATTACAATATATAGAAGAGCTAATTCAGTTTCCTGTGAATCGAAGTTTTTTTTTTCCATTGTATTGTCAAACTTGATTTCCATCGTTTTTGGAGCCAAACATATATTGGAACAGGCTTGATAGGTAAATTTCAGCTTTGCATTGTAAGGATTCCCGTTTTCCTCAATGAAATTTACTGGAAGTTTAACAGTGAATGTGTCTTGCAGCAAAAGCAAGTCCATTTTCAAAACTTCATTGTGCACTTCCAAAGGTTCTGGCCATAGGGCGGCATCGAATTTCATGTCTTTCGCAACCGGCTCCACGCTGCTGGGAATCAAAAATTTGTCTGAAACCTTGTCTGAGTTTATATGCCAACCTTGCGGTATGGTTACCTTTAAATAAAGAGTATCTCCAGCTTTTGGGGAAAGCCGCGAGTAAAACAACTGCGTTTCCGGCGGAGCCATGTTGTTCAAGGAAATAGAAGTTTCTTGTGCGCTCGCTCCTATGAAAACAAAAAATAACAGCAGCAAAAACATTGATTATCCTATTTCACCGAGTCCACCAATTTTTGAGCCAGCCTTACAGTAGCGCTGTCTATCATTCTGCCATCAACAGCAACTGCGCCACGCCCTGGGTTTGCTCTTGCAGCTTCCAAAATGCGGTTTGCTCTTTTCAATTCTTCGGAAGATGGAGAGAATACTTCATTTATGCTTTCTATCTGATCTGGATGGATGGCCCATTTTCCGTCAAATCCAAGCACGCAAGCCAGCTTCGCATTTTTTTCAAGACCTTGCGGATCTTTAAAATTTCCGTAAGGGGAATCTATGGCAAGCAAATTGTGCGCTTTTGCGGTTTGCGCAATTTTAGACATAACAAAATTCCACCTGTGCCCTGGATATATTTCCAATTCGTTTTCGCCATGCCCGCTTATGCTGTTGAGCTTTGCTCCTATGGATGCGCTGTAATCCGCTATTCCAAATATAAGAGAGCGGACTCTTGGCGCAGTGGCTATTTCAACAATGTTTTCAACTCCAATCGCAGACTCAATGCTTGCATCTATGGCTATGAAATACTGGGTTCCCATTTCGGTTTCAATTCCGTCCAGCAAACGAGAAAGAAAATGTATGTCGCCTGCACAGTCCACCTTTGGCAGCGTAATGGAGTCTATTTGTTCCGGAGCCGCATGTACAACATCTATCACGTCGCGAAAGCAATAATGCGTATCTACGCTGTTAACTCGTACGGATATTCCCCGTTTCGGCGCGTTTTTCAAAGTTAAAATTATCTGTTCTCTGGCTGCTCGTTTAGATTCCATTGGAACGGAGTCTTCCATATCCAGCATAATCACGTCTGCAGATGTTTCAAAAGCCTTTTTGTGCATTTTTTCCAAATGCCCAGGCACGGATAGCGTTGAACGTTGGCGTTTAATCATAGGGGAAATCTAGAAAATTGCTATATTACTAGCAATGCAAATAGCCCTAGAACTCGTGCCCAGAACGTTGGACTCCTTTTTGGAAGAATCCAGAACGCATATCAGCAATTTCCCAAAAATAATGGCAATCAACATTCCGGAGCTTCGCAGCGTTGAAATAAAGAGCTTTGAAGCTTCCGAGCATTTGCTTAAAAACGGTGTTGCCGCAATTCCGCACTTCAGGCTTATAGACCGCACTCTTGACGATTTGGAAACGAAAATAGAGAAGCTCGCAGCGCTCGGATTGAAGCAGGTTCTTTTGATAAGCGGAGATCCTCCAATCGATATGCCAAACTTTGTTCCGAGCGGCGTGAAAATTCCGCAAGCCATTAAGCATTTAAAAACGAAGTTTCCCCAATTGAAAATTTATGCGGGTCAGGATTCTTACCGCCAGTCTTTTAAAAAAGAACTGGATTATTGCAAAGAAAAGCTTGATGCCGGCGCAGACGGCTTTTTTACGCAGCCATTTTTCTCGGAAGGAATTTTAAACCTGTGGATTGAGCATTTGCACGAAACCGAAATGTGGATTGGCCTGAGCCCTGTTGCAGGAAATGGTTCTCGCAATTATTGGGAAACTGTAAATCAGGTAGTCTTTCCCCCGAATTTCCGCTTTGACTTGGAATACAACTGCATAGCCGGCCGCAGAATTTTAACGCTGATAGAAGCGGCAGGCAAAAACGCCTACCTAATGCCAATCACAATTTCCGCAGACAAATATTTGCACGCATTGAGAACTTTCTGAACCGGACTTTTATCCGTAGAATGTCCGTTTATCCGGAGCTTTTAGATAAGTTTTGATAACGCCCACGTTGTGCCTGAATTCCACCGATTCCTGGCGCAAAGAGTTTAAGTGGTGCTCTATGCTTTTTCTTATTGCTGAGTTTTGTTTTGCGAACAGAGGAGATAAATCCTGAACGCAACGGATTCTTTCTATTAAAAAAGCCTTGTCCATGCTCGTAACGGTTGGGTCTTTGTCTATCACTTCGTAATAACCGTTTATATTATTCAATTCCTGAATGGCAACTCTTGTGGCGCGGCCTCTATCTTCCGTGCATTGGTTCAATTCCTCTGCATACGCTTCCATGCCAATATCCAGCGGAGAAAGCTCTCTTATCTTTTCGCCGCATTCCAATACTTTCTTGCAAAGTTGCATTGCAGAGTCTATTTTTGAAGAAAGGGTTCTAACTTCTTTATGCATTTTATCCTACCATGCTAACGTAGCTGCGAGGAGTTCCTGTAGCCAGCTTGCTTGAAAAATCCCTGTCTTGGCGAACCTGCCCTAAAGCTTTTTGCCAAGAATCTTTCAATTGACCCATCATTTCTTGAACTTCCGTGAAGTTCTTAGCGATGTTCTTTATGTTTCCTTCATGAATATGGAAACTGTAGAAATCGTATAGCCTCCAGAGGTTTTTTGCGACTTCTCCGCCTTTTTCCATATCGAGAGAGGCCATCAATTCGTTGATGCCAGACTCTATTTTGTGGCAAGCTTCCGCTTTGCGGGCGAATTTGCCTGCTTCCAGAGCTTCTTTGGCTATTCCGCACCATTTTATGCAATGGTCGTAGATCATAATGATCAATTGTCCGCGATCCGATGTTTCAACGGACGCTTGGCGATATTGCCCGAAACCTGGTTTGCCGTAAGTTGCGTTTTGCATAGAGAACCTTCCTTTTAAATTACCTTGACAATCCGCTTAGGGTTGACATCATATTTGCCGTTTGAGATTGCAGATTGCCCATGCTTCTTTCCAAAGAAGCAAACTGGCTTGTAATTCTTGCCGTGTAGTTGTCCACGCGCATCTGCAATTGATCAATTCTTTCTTGAATGCTATCAATTCTGTCTTGATAGGTTTTTTCGGATTTTTTGAAATAACCATCAACAGAGCTCTTGGCCTGCTCAACAAAGGTTGTAATCATGCTGGCTATGCCGCGCACGAAAGTAGCATTGCCTTTTGTGAAGCTATCCGATATTTCAAAAGAAATTCCATTGCCCAAAGTGAGCAAATTGCCAAAACTTTTGAAACCGCCGGCAGTAGAATCTAGGCCGTTTACCAAAAATTCATTGGTACCGCCAATCCTCTCAATATTATATATGCCTGTTGTGGAATTTTTGGTGAAATTTCCAACTTTGAGGCCTGGGTCGCTGCTAAAGCCGTTTGCCGTGAACAATTTGCGCACGCCTTCAAAATCGGCGTTCAAAGCTTTTGTCAACTTTTCTTTATCCACTTTCATAGAACCGTCTTTGTCGGTTGTTATGCCTATGCGAGCCGCAGACGAATAAATTGTGGAATAACCGCTTGCTTTGCCATCTCCAGCTCCTGATATCTGCTCTATAGTGCTTGTGAGCATCCTCTTTAAATTATCACGCAGGGCAGAAATATTGGAGTCTCCGGTAAACACGCCAACCTGACGCGTGCTCGTTTTTTTACCCGTTATTTTGTCTTCTTCTTCTTTTATCGAAGATTTTGTATTTTCGTCTATGAATTTCATCAGAGAATTGAATTCTTCTATAAACTCGCTGATTTTGTTGGCGATGCTATCCATATCGGGTTCCAGAGAAAGCTTTATGGGTTCCATTCCAGGAGCGCTAACTTTTTTCAGAGTGAAAACCGTGCCGGTTATGGTTTTGTCATCGCTGTTGCTCTGCGAAGTTACCATAATTCCGTCTATAGAGTAAACAGCGTTTTGCCCTGCGTTCAGCACATTTGCAAATGCATCGCAAGAGGAAAAACTTCCCAAATCTTTTTTAACAGCAGAGAATATATCCGGGTCTGAAAGAGAGGCTCCGTTATTAAGAGTCCCTATTTGTATTTTGAAACCATTTAAATTATTTAGATTCGGGTCATTGGCCAAATCTCCACTTAAAACTATTTCGCCGGAAGAATTGATGCTGGCAGTTACATTAGCTCCTGCAGTTTTCAAAGAATCATTTATTTCTTCCAGAACTTGACCAACTGTTTTTGATTGCCCACTTTCAAATAAATTGAAGGTAACCCAACCTGCACCGCTACCCGCAGCGCCAGCCTGAGTTGGCAAATATATGCCCACAACATCGCCATTTTTTATGTTGTTTGTGTTCAGAGTTGTGTTCAGATCTGTAAACTTTGTATCTTCAGTTGCAACTCCGCCATGCAAAGCAAGCAAAGCTCCGCCAGATCTAGATGACTGATTGTCATAATCTAAAATGCCAAGACCGCCTTGACCTAAAAGACCTGTGCCGCCGCTCTCCGATATGGTAAAACCTTTGGAGCCTGTATCAACGGCTGTCAAAATCAGTCTGTTTTCGCCATTGGCCATGCTCATAATGCTTGCTTTAACGCCAGTGCCTTCAGCAGCATTAATCTTATTGACAATATCTTTTAAAGTGTCTCCCGCTGAAATGTCCACATCAACTGTCTTTTTTAGGGGATTGCTTTTCTGAGCCGCTTCACTTGTGGACAAGGTTAAAGTGGTCGGTTTATTAAGAGATGTATTAATGGAGTCAATAACGCCAGAAGAAACTTTCTGGGTTGTTGCCAACTGATTTACAATAAGTTCGTATTGACCGGCAATTGCGCCTTCTTTTCCTGAAACAACTGCATAATCTTCATAATTTGAAAGCGATTTGAAAGCATTGAACTTATCCGGCAACTCAAGAGCGGTAGCTTTATTGGCTAAGTTGCCGAGCCTGGTCTGCAGGTCCTTGAACTTTTCCAGCGTTTTTTCTGCATTTTCTTTCTTTGCTACTTCACGTTTAACCTTGGCCTGCTCTAACGCCGTTAGCTGAGCTACTATGCTGTTGGTATCTAATCCCGATACTAATCCACCTACTGACATGCCGGCCATAAGAACCTCACTTCCTTTGAATTTACATTTTTTTTATCGGCATTGATAAAGAAAAACTTTAGCCTTTTTTTAATATGCAAAAAATATGCCAAATATTAGATTTTCCGCGATAAAAATGCGCAAATAGGACATTTTTCCAAATTATGCCCTCTTGCGGGGCAAAATTCCCGTCCATAATATATAATTTGCAAATGCCTGCGCTGCCATTCTTTCTTTGGAAAAGCCGCTTTAAGGTCTTTTTCGGTCTGCAAAACGGAAGAACCATCGCTTAACCCCCATCTGCAAGCAAGTCTATGTATATGCGTATCCACTGGAAAGGCCGGAACCCCGAAAATCTGAGACATAACAACGCTTGCCGTTTTGTGACCAACGCCAGGCAGGGCTTCCAGCTCTTCAAACGAGTTTGGCACCTTGCCGCCATGCTTTTCCACTATTATAATGGAGAGTTCCTTCAAAAATCGACTTTTATTCTTAGCCAGCCCGCAAAGCTTGATTAGCGAATAAATCCTCTTTTCGGGCAATTTTGCCATTATTTGAGGAGTGGGAGCCGCTTCCATAAGTTTTGGCGTAACCATATTCACAACTGAATCCTTGCACTGCGCCGAAAGCACCACCGCTATCAAAAAGGAAAAAGCGTCTGCATGGCTAAGCGGTATGGGCGGATTTGGGTACAATTCGTCAAGGGTTTTCTTTATAAAGGCAAGGTTGGCAGGCATGGGGAGAAGGTAGAAAATGTAAACAGTTGTTAACATTTTAGCTTTTTTTGCACTTTTTTCCGGAAAAATCTTTTAAAAAGCGTCTAATAGGTAACTAAAAAGGGAGGACCATATCTTACCCTTTTGTCAGAATCAGAATTGGCCAGAATTTGGAGGATTTGCAGAATGGTTAGGGATGAATTGACTTACAAGGTTATTGGTTGCGCCATGAGGGTTCATAGCGTGCTTGGGAATGGGTTTCAAGAGCTGATATACCAGAGGAGCCTTGCGATTGAGCTTGGCGATGCAGGCTTGGAATTTGTAAGGGAGAAGGAGCAGACATTGTATTACAAGAATTTCGAAGTTGGGACCCGAAGAGCTGATTTCATAGTGGAAAGCAAGATAATAGTGGAGTTGAAAGCGTTGGCCTGTTTAGAAAATGTTCATTTGGCCCAGACGAAAAATTATCTGACAGCGTATAATTTCCCAATCGGCCTTTTAATTAACTTTGGCAGCACAAGTTTGGAATACAAACTGATATTCAACAAGAATTCGCATTCTTAATTCTGAAAAATTATTCAAATTCTGGCCAATTCTGATTCAGACAGAAGAGTTAGGCTTGCCAGAATTTGATGACCGCCATGAAGAAGTCCTCAGCCTTATGGCAAAGGGCCACGACTACTTCACCATAATTCTTTGCACTTGCTTTGTTTTGGCGTTTTTCACAATGTAAATGCCGTTTGGAACGGAAAGTTTGACTACGCTTGTGCCAACAGGGACTTCAATTTTATGGGCCAAGTTTCCTTTTGTGTTGTATAAATAAATCATGGCAACAGAGTTGCTCTCTATAAGCAAAGATTTGTTGCTGAGAGAACTGACCTGGAACGGGGTTTTGAAAAGAGGGCTAATCTTTATAGGAGAGTTGCCATCGTTGCTACTGGAGCTATTTCCTCTGCTGCTAGAACTGCTTCCGCCGCTGCTGGAACTGCTGGCGGCAATTGAAGAAGAGCTTGGTTCAGGACCTTTGGCAAACATTACCGATACATTGCCGATAGTGACATTCGGGGTTGCGTTCCCAATATTGAACCCAAGCCTGGCAGTCAGATTGTCTTCCTCTTCCATTTCAAATTCAAAGGAAAACTCCTGTTTCGTTGCAGTAAGATTAACAGTCTCCTCGAAATATGTTGTCCAAGGGGCGTTGCCCAGTTGTGCCATCACCAGCATTGTTCTGTTGGATTGCGCAGAAGCCTCGAAAGAAATGACGTATTTGTTGCCCTTAAGGAGCGGCAGAGTTGCCTGAACCAACTGCAAATCGGTAATTTTCTGATCGTTTGGCAAAGTGTTTATGGTGATGGTGACCGAGCCGTTTCCAGTTGCGGTTGCTTCTGCCTGAGAATTGCCCCACTTGTTCAGCACCCAGTCATCCATTTTATTGCTGCCTTTTGAGAAATCTCCGTTTTTGACAAAGTTAACGCCGCTCTCCAAAGCGAACTTGGCTGTAATGTTCCTAGCTGCGCTCATCTTTACGGTGATACTGGATTCTTTGCTGTTGTTGCTGCCTTCTCCGCTCCAGCCCTCGAAAGAGTAACCAAGATCAGGAGTGGCAGTTAGCGTGACATTTTCATCTTTTGAGTAGAGATATTTATCGGGATTGCGCTTCACAAAACCCTTGCCGTCTATGGATACAGTCAATTTTACTCCACCACCGCTCATCACCATGTCTTCTCTCCACATGTTGCCCGTTAAAGCGAGCAGATAAACATTGCCAAGATAACGCTGGTACCAGTGGCTGGAATTAGCACTGTTTATAGCGGTGCCAAAAGTATTGGCAATTTCCTGAGAGTTGGCCATTGCGCTAACTCCCCATGCTCCGAGAAAAGCCATTCCAGCACCTCCCGAAGTTTTGGCTGTGCCATCCAATTCATAGCCATCTTTCAGGCTGCTTGTGCCCACGCTATTTGCCCATGTTGATATTTTGGTAGCCCAGGCTTTTGCCTTTGCGTTGCCATTCCATAAATAGTCGAGCGTAATACGCCATGGCGTACGGCAAGCATCGTAGCTGTAGAATTCGTCTTTATCAGGAGCATTGCTGTTCTCTCTAAGATGCGGCGTGCCGTCAATTTTCTGCCAATCTGAAACAAGCCCGGTAGTCGCATTAGCATTCCTCTCAAGGTGGGTGTAAGTATCATCGGCAAGCTTGTCCCATGCCGGATCGCCCGAAACCTCGGCGAAAACTCTAAAGAATGCCGGCGTGTAGTAGGAAATGTCTGTATAGTTGCAAGCCCCGCCCCATACGCCGCCGCTGTAACCTCCGGCAATTACGGAAAGCCCTTCGCAATCGGTGATAAGCTGCCTCACCCTGCTAAGCACAACTCTGGCTGAGTCAAAATAGTTGCCGCCCCACTGCCATCCAGCAACAATAAGCCCAAACGCAACATCCAAATCGCCATCGGATGCCGTACCCTCGTTATCGGAAACGGGGCTGCGGATGCCGTTGCAGTCAACCAGCCAAGACATCATGCCGCCAGATTTAGGCGAGAGTTGAGAACTTGCATTATAAAATTTATAAATACCGTCAAAATTTGTTTTGTCGCCCATGTAAGCCGTAGTGATAAGTGCCCAGCCAACGCCCTCTACTTTCACTTGGCTCTGATCATCAGCCGTAGCCATAGTGCCCTTGGCACAACTTGTCACCAAATGGCCGGATTTCCAATCGTTGTACCAACTGTTCAATTTTGTCGATGTCACTGTAGTAGGCACATACCCATTAGGGTACGCCATATTCTGCAAAGGATACTTGGCAGTTTGCCCAAAGGCAAGCGTTGCAGACATTGCGCATATTAGCGCGATTGCGAAAATTTTAGACATAGGCACTCCTTTAATCTAATATATAAAATATAAAGTGCATAATTTTGCCGATTTTTCTAAATTCGTAGCTGAGTATGCGATTTTCTGCGCTGGCGTTTCCAATTCTTGCCTTTGTTCTCTTGGTTCACGGGGCAGAGACCTCTATTTCAAGGTATGCACGCTCAGAATACGGAATGCTTTCCAAAGAATACGATATGGAAGGGGGCAGGGCATACTGGATTGACGGGATTTCCATTATGGGCTTGCCAGATGCAGGGGCAGACATTATGGGATTTTCGGAACCGGCAAAAAGGCTGCCGCTCGGATTTTCCGGGCTCTATGCTCCACCGCCCGTCTATGAGCGATACGGATTGTCTTTGAACTCCAGCAATGGAAACCTGGTTTTCAGGGAAAATTACAATCCAATAGACACGCCCGCAACCGTGCTGCTGTGGGAACGCTATGGGCTGGACGGCAATGCGCTTACCATGAATTTCAACAGGCTTCTCCTGGATTCAGTGGTGTTTTCTTTGGGCCTCGCTTCGCATTCCACTTCAAAAAGCGGTTTTTTTAGCTACTCGGATGTTGTTCAGCAACTCTATACAGGTACGTTGAAAAGAGATTCCAGCAACGTTCCATTGGAAGGTAGAAACCTGGCTTACAATTCCATTCATTTTGTCCCAGCTATAACCTGGGTTTTTCCACGCTCAAGCTTTACTGCGCAAATGAGCCACTTGTATCTGAATAACGACGACGCAACCAGAGACTTGATTAAGAAAAGCGATATAGGCTATTCCATATCGTTTTTGCAACCTCCTTATAAAATCAAAGGCGATGCGAGCTTTTACAGATTCCTTTGGAATTACGATTTCTTGCCTAATTGGAAACTGAGCTTGTCACACCGCTTTGCGGATATGGATATTCTGGATAAACACACTGCGCAAACCGGCGAGGCAAGAATTGCGCATAAAACCTTTTTAAATCCTTACATAAACATCAATTATGAATATTTGAGAAACGAGGATTCTTCGTTTTACCAAGACAGGCAGTTGGCTATGCTCGGCATAAAAGATACCTTGTGGAGAATTGCTTTCAGCGGGCAGTCCGGTTTGCAGAGAAATGCTTCCGCTTTTGATTCCGTGGATTTTGCCCCTGCGCTTTATTTGGGCGCAACCCTGTTTTTGCCCTGGCATTTGCAGCTTAGCACATTTTTCCAAAAAGATACCCGCTTCCCGGATATGCATGAAACTCGCACTTTGCGAGAAGGCAGAATTATGCATCCGAATATGAATTTAAAATCGGAAAAAAGGCAAAGAAACGAAACGAATATAGAGTATAGACTGAGCAAGCATTTCTTTTATGCGCTTGGCTTTCGCTACGAGATTGCTCAAAACGCTATCAAACCGTTCTGGGCTGTTCCCAGATATGATTTATTGGACTCGCTTCCGGCAGACTCTGCATTTAGATGGGCTAATGCACATCAAATTGAGAGCAATGAACTTTTTTGGCGGATAGGCTTTGAACTCGGGAACTGGCGCTTTTATGGCGAGCAGGGAAAAACTATTTTACGCACGCCAATAAGAGATGTGCCATCGAGATATTACAAGGGCATGGCTTTTTGGAGCAATCGGTTTGTGGAAGATCGCTTGAAAGTAACCTGCCAGTTTGATGCGGACTGGTTTGGCGACAGATGGGATTATGGTTTGGAAAGTGCGAAAGACTTGGAAGGAGATTCTCTTACGGTTATTGCGCGTCCGATTAAGCTGAAAAAATATCTCTCGCTGAATTTTAAAAGCACCATGCAAATACAGAATTTTATCCTTTACATGAGAATGGAAAATATGAACCACAGCCTAATGGAACCGGAAGTTGGCTACACCCCGCCCGGCGTAAGATTTGCGTATGGAATTGGCTGGCAGCTAGGAGACTGAAATGCGTTTAGACAAATATTTGCAATCAAAATACCCAGAATATTCGCGCACGGATTTGCAAAAAATCATCGCTGAGGGCAAGGTTTTGCTAAACGGAAATCCGTTGCCGAAAAATTTTCGGGTACCGGAAAATGCGGAGATAGAAATTCTGCAAATGCCAGAAAAAAAGGAAAGCTTTCTGGAACCGGAAAACATAGAATTGAACATCGTTTTTGAAGACGATCATTTAGCGGTGATAAATAAACCGCGCGATATGGTGATGCATCCAGGAAACGGCATAAGCAAAGGCACTTTGGCCGCTGCCCTGCTATGGCATTTCCAAAATTCTCTTTCAAAGGTAAACGGCCCATTGCGCCCGGGAATTCTGCATCGCTTGGACAAAGACACTCCTGGTTTATTGGTTGTTGCAAAAACAGACTTGGCGCACAGAGAATTAACCCGTCAACTTGAAGAGCGGACTTTGGAGAGAACCTACAGAGCCATAATTTGGGGAGTTTTACGCGATTATGAAGGTTCCATAAATGCGCCAATGGAGCGCGACCCAAGAAACCGCTTGAAAATGGCAGTGCAGCAAAGCGGAAAATCTGCAATCACAAATTACAAGACTTTGGAAACATTTGGCATAGCCTCTTTAGTGGAATTCAAACTGGACACAGGCCGAACTCATCAGATTCGAGTTCATGCTCGTTATCTAGGAAATCCTGTTATAGGCGATCCGCTTTACGAAGGCAGAGAAGAAAGCGCAAAGAGAATAGACACAATTTACCAGCCGCTTGCGCAGTCGCTTTTGAAAATAGCTTCGTCTCAGCTTTTGCAGTCGTACAAAATAAAATTCAAGCATCCGAAAACAAAAAAGACAATGGAATTCAAAATAGAAGAAGACGAGCCTCAGAAAAGCGCATTGGAATTATTGCGGCGTGAAACTACCAATGCCAATACTCCCATGCAATTATTTCAGCCTCCGCAAATATTTGCCAATCCCGATGATATTGAATTGCCGATTGAAGAAGAGGAAGACGAAGGTCCTATAGCGATTCGCTTAACTCGTGCCGAGCGTTATGCTGCAACAAAGATAAAGCGAGCGTTGAAAAAAGAGCGTGAGCTTTTGCGCTTAAAAGCAAACGCTGAGAAAAAAGGCATCGAATGGGTTGAGCCTGGCAAAGAGAATCATAGGATGGAGTGATTTTTGAGCGAAATTCGCCTATTATTCTCCCTTGACAAATCTCATTATTTTTTCTATATTTTAATATACGAGGAAAGCTGAAAATCGGGTAAAAGAGTAGGCAAAAAACAAGAGGTTTATTATGAAAACAAACTTTTTCTCTTTGACAATGTCGGTTAGCTTACTGGCATTTGGATTCAGTCTCATATCTTGCGGCCCATCAAAAGCTGTATTAGCAATACAGGCGGCAGCTTCCATTGAGGAAGTTCAAGGTCTTGAAAATAAACTGATATGGCTACAGGCAAATGCGAAACCAGACGGCAATTATATAATTGAAATAGATTCCGATGAAAAAATTACTGGTTCTGGACGGTCCTGCTCCGAACTTCGCAAAGGCACGATAACTCTAAGAGGTGTTGGAGCAAATCGAACAATTTCTCATGCCTCTGATTTGTTTGGTGGCTGTCCGCATTCAATGTTTTATGTGGGTAATGGTGCAACATTGGTGCTAGATAATAATATTACCCTCAAAACAGGACACTGTTCTATGACAATGGTTGTGGTTTCCGAAAGAGGAACGCTTGTGATGAATGAGGGGTCAGCTATTATTGGCGGTCGTAATCAAAATGGGGGCGGGATATATGTCGGTGACGGTACCTTTCTTATTAAAGGCGGAACTATATACGGCAATACAAGTCGCCGACCTTATACGGTTGGAGGAGGGCAATCTGCTGGAAAGTATTTCGTGAGACCCAACGAAAGCATTGGTGGTGGCGGAGTATGGGTGTCTCCTAACGGAACATTTATCAAAACCGGCGGCACAATTACAAACAATTCGGTAGAAGATATTAGAAGAGAATTTCTTTTCAAATATGAGGATTCTTATGGACGGGTAGATACTGACCGCATGGAAATAAGAATACCGGCCGATGAAAAAAAAGGACCTGAATTATCTATGGCGAAGGGTCAGATAAAAACAGGGGGAGGACGGAAGTTTATACAAGAGCAAGGATATGCACCAGTCAATGGTTTTGGTAGCCAAATATACTTTGACGGCAAAAACCCCAGAGCCATAGACGACGCTGTTGGACCAAAAATGAATTTTCATTTCAGCAACGGTGTATTCAGCGAAGACAAACAAGTTCAATCTGATGTGCCTGTGGAAACTCAGGAAGAGGATGAGCCGTAAGTCAAGTTGTCTTGCTCACTTCTCTCCTTCAAACTCATGTTTCTTTATGCCATTTACAATAGTTTGTAATCATGAAAAATTTTTCTATATTCCATTTTGAATGGCTAAGAATGGACAAAAGAAAGAGGTAGCATCTATTGATACGCATATAGATGAAAATACGCTGTTTATGCGTGTATCTGAAATAATTGAGAATCGCAAAACTCGTGCAACTTCCCATGCAAACCAAGAGGTTACGCTGATGTTTTGGAAAGTTGGGCATTATGTTAATTCTACTGTGCTTGAAGGAAAACATGCCGAATACGGCAAGCAAATTGTGACGACACTGTCGGCAAAATTGATGAAAAAATATGGGCAGTCTTTCGAGATTCATAATATCCGTAGAATGATACGATTTGCTGATAAATTCAAAGATTTTACAATTGTGACGGAGCTGGCGTCACAATTAAGTTGGTCGCATTTTCTTGAAATTTTACCAATTAATTCCGATGATGCCCGATTGTATTATGCTAATGAAGCTGTAAGTCGCAATCTTGGGACTAAGGAATTACGCCGACAAATATCTCGCAAAGCCTATGAGCGGCAGGAAATTGCCAATATTCAGCTTTCAGAAGAATCTGCCATTCCTTTTAATGTGCTTAAAGACCCATACTTGTTGGATATATTTGGTTTAAGAATCTCCTATTGGAATTATTCTTTGCACATCGGCAGAACGAGAAAAAGTTGAATTGCTTGAATTGGACAAGTCGGGGATTGCCGTTGCTGAGTATTGGACTGAGCTTCCTCCGAAATCATTGCTTGAAGAAAAACTAAAGGCAATATTAATTGAGGCAAAAGAACGTCTTGAACGGCGTAAATCGCTTCCAAGCGCTAAAATAAAAAAGCAGATAGATTATTTTTTTGAAGCAAAAGATGAATCTTAGCCATTAACTGCTAAAAACCTATATAAGCTAGCGAGGCTAACTCCAAGCGTTTTGGAAATTTCCTTTTTGCCAACCCCACTGCCAAGCAAAGCCAGCAATTTCTCTTTTGACAAATCCAATTTCCTCATAGATTTTTGCGTTCCCTTTGGTCTCCCAAGTTTTTTTCCCCTCCGCTTTGACTCTTGCAAGCGCCTCTTTTGTCCTTGAAGAAATCAAGCTTCGTTCAAATTCTGCCACAAGCCCGAAAACAACCGCAAGCACTTTGCTGGGTATGTCAGTGCCCAGCTTATAATTTTCTTTTATAGTCCAGACTTGACATTCTTTTTCCAAGCAAACGCTCAGAATTCCCAAGATTTCCATTATGTTCCTGCCCAGCCTGGAAATTTCCGTTGCGATAATCACATCGCCCTTGCGTACTTTTTTGAGCAATACGCTCAATTTCCGCTTTTTCAAGTCTTTTTGCGAAGAAATTTGCTCTGTCACCCATTTTCCCACAGAAAACCCCTGTTTTTGAGCAAAATTAGCCACTTCAAACCGCCCATTTTCAACATTTTGATGGGCAGTTGACACCCTCACATAGCCGTATATCATCGTAAAAAAGTAGAAAAAACAGGCTTTCTCAAAAAACCACCGTTTATTGACATGTCAGAAATATAGAAAAAAACGGCGTTTTTGGCAAGGGATTGAGGGTAAAAAAAATCTTAATAAACGGTGTTTTTTTGAGAGGCGAGGAAAGCTGAAAATCGGATAAAAACAGAGTAGGCAAGAAAGAAGAGGTTTATTATGAACAAAATTGTTCTAACAGTTGCTATCCTAGCTTACTCCATTTTTGCAGCGGATACGTTGTACTTAAAAGATGGGAAAGAAATAAAAGACGCATCCATTGTTGAAGTCGGGATCAACGATGTAAAATATAAAATTGGCAAAAAAGATGTTTTATATACCATAAGAAAATCTGATATAGCAATTATATTCTACTCCGATGGCAAAAAGGAGACTTTTACTGAATCTAAAAGCGATAATGCGGTAACCGGACAAGGTGTGCAAATTGTGCAGAATGTACAGAATACGGTAACACCTACGAATAATATAAATAACGCTACAACACCTACAACTAATACCGAATCAAAAGACAGGTATGAAAATTTCACTACGGGGCAGAGATGGGGAACTTGGGCATTGAATGCTTTTGTCTTAAATGGTTTAGGTTCTTGGCTCATTATGGGAGATGTTTCAGGTGGATTTATACATTTAGGATTGGGAATGACTACTGTAGTTACTTTGTTGGGTTCAATAAAGGAAGTTTGCTCAAATAATATATATTACGGCAGTTCTTGCAGCAATGAAATTGATGAAACTTGGCTCACTTGGGCTGCTATCTTTTACATTTCAGGAGGAGTTTGGAATATATATCGTTCCGTAACCCACGACAAACCGCATTCCAAAACAGCTTATGGCAATGGCAAATATGAAGGCTTTAACTTTGCGGTTATCCCTAACAGGCAAGGAGGTTTAATGCCTGCTGTTACTTACAATAAGATGTTTTGATATTTTCATAACCGTTACTTAGCCAGCCCAACCCCACAGCCCTATAGCATTTTCTATATTTCAATTCGTTAATCGGTATAACGGGAGTATAAAAGATGAAATTCAATTTGAAATTCGGCGGACAGCGTCCGGCGAATCTTAAGGAGTTCCTGTAAGAGTGTAAAATCTATGCAATCACAATCAACTAAAAAGTAGTTTATATAAACTAATAAAAAAGCGGAATTGCGCCTCGCAAAAAAGAAAAATCACTTGGATCGCTACTTAGCCAATCCAACCACACAGACCCATGATATTTTTCTAAATTTAATACATGCTGAAATATATATTTGGAAATGCGACAGCTGAGAAAGTTTTGCTCCATGTTTACCACTATGGTAGCGTACATTCTGCAGCCATAGCAGAAGATTACAAAACCAGCGTAACTCCAGTTGCCAACCAACTAGAGCGCTTTGAAAAGGCAAATATCCTAGTGTCTAAAGCAGTGGGCAGAGCCAGATTATTTTCATTTAATTTAAAATCTCCTTTTGTAAAACCAATCAAAGAATTGCTAAAAATAACCTATGAGTCCATTCCTCTAAAAGAAAGGGAAACTATTTTCAAAACCAGACGAAGACCCAGGCAAAAAGGAAAACCCGTAATTTATGGAATTTAGTACCTGCACTGAACAGGAATTGTGGCAATATGTGGCATCAGAACTGAGCAAAGCTGGCATAGAGACTGTACTTGTGGGCGGTGCGGTAGTTGCGGTTTATTCAAAAGGTGTTTACCATTCTGGCGATTTGGATATTGTAGTTAACAGTTACATTCAAAACGATAAATTAATTGCAAAAATCATGCAAAATATTGGTTTTATAAAAGAAGGCAGACATTGGAAAAGAAATGACTGCAAGCATCTTTTTATAGAGTTTATAAAACCGCCAATAGCCATAGGCAATGATTATGAAATTAAACCGAATAAGATGTTGGTAAATGAACAAGAACTTTTTATTTTACATCCCAGAGATTGCGTACGGGATAGATTATCCAGTTATGTTTATTTTGCATCCGCAGAATGCCTAGATCAGGCAGCTTTGGTAGCGATAGCTGAAAATGTAGATTTGAATGAATTGCAGAAATGGAGTAAAAGCGAAGGTTCAGAAATGATAAAAGCTCTGGAAGAATTAAAACAGAGAATAAAATCTATGCAATCACAATCAACTAAAAAATAGTTTATATAAACTAAAAATTAGGGTTTTCATCTCTCCAAACACAAACGCAAGATTCAACCCACGCAGCCCCATAACATTTTCTATATTCCCTATCTAAACCAAAAACGAGGGTTGTGCTATGCTAACAGAAGAAACCTTCTTATTAAGTTGCCTACACTGATTATTCTCCCTTGACAAATCTCATTATTTTTTCTATATTTTTAATACACGAGGAAAGCTGAAAATCGGGTAAAAGAGTAGGCAAAAACAAGAGGTTTATTATGAAAACAAACTTTTTCTCTTTGGCAATGTCGGTTAGCTTACTGGCATTTGGATTCTGTCTCACATCTTGTGTTCCATCAAGAGCAGCATCAGCTCGTCCATCAAAAGCTGCATTAGCAATACAAGCGGCGGCTTCCATTGAGGAAGTTCAAGGACTTGAAAATAAACTGATATGGCTACAGGCAAATGCGAAACCCGACGTCAATTATGTCATTGAATTAGAGTCTGATGAACAAGTTACTGGTTCCGTTGAACGGCTTACTAGAGGCACCATAACTCTAAGAGGTGTTGGAGCAAATAGAGCAATTTCCTATACTGGTGCTAGTATGTTTAGCAGATGCCCATATTCAATGTTTAGTGTTTACACTGGTGCTACCTTGATTCTGGATAATAATATTACCCTAAAAACAGGAAAATGTTTTATGAAGATGGTTGAGGTTTCCGGAGGAACACTTGTGATGAATGATGGTTCTGCTATTATTGGTGGTCGTGGTAGACACGGTGGCGGTGGCGGGGTATTTATCGGCAGTGACTTTGGCAGTGGCACATTTCTTATGAAAGGCGGAACCATATCCGGCAATACAAATTACCGAGGTTATTTAGTGGGAGGCCTAGGAGGAGCAACTGCTGGAAGATATTTTGTGCAGACATTCAAAACAACTTTTGGTGGTGGCGGAGTATGGGTAGCTCCTAACGGAACATTTATAAAAACTGGCGGCACAATTGCAACCAATTCTGTTGAGGATATTAGAACCGAACTTACTTTCAAAAATGAAAGAGGGGATTTGGAAATAAGAATACCAGCCAATGTTCCAGCAACAGATGGACAGAAGTTTATACAAGAGCAAGGATATGCACCAGTCAATGGTTTTGGTAGCCAAATATACTTTGACGGCAAAAACCCCAGAGCCATAGACGACGCTGTTGGACCAGAAATGAATTTTCATTTCAGCAACGGTGTATTCAGCGAAAGCAAACAAGTTCAATCTGATGTGCCTGTGGAAACTCAGGAAGAGGATGAGCCGTAAGAGCTCTTTTAAAGCCATAGAAGAAAACTATGGCTTTCCATATCAGCCTTTTAAGTCCCTCTACCCAAACAGCTCATCATACGACCCAACTCTCTGTAAAATTAACTCCCCTTCCCAAATCTTATACAGCAATAAAAAATCAGGCTTTTTTAAACCCCTTTTTCTTCCCCGACTTAATATAATTCTCCGTCCACTTAAACGCTTCAACAGTCTCCTCATTCGGAACGCTCTCACTTTCCACCAAAGCAACGGGAAACGGTATGCCCTTACGAAAAACAAGTTGAGTCAAATACAGGCGAATCGCCGTTGTCAAATCCATACCCAAAGCCTCAACAATAGCTGAAGCCTGCTCTTTAAGGTTCATATCCAACCTTAACGCAATACTCGTTGTTTTGCTCATTTACATCTCCTTTAATGCTAATTTAGCACTAATATAGGGTTAATTTATATATAATGTAGAAATTTATTAGAGATTCTTTATTATTCATTAACTAATGCGCTTCCAGCCAGTTATCCCCAACGCCAACGTTTGCTAAAATAGGAACGGAGAGCGGCCAGGCGTTTTCCATTTCATATTTAATCATTTGCGAAAATTCTTCTGCATTTTCTTTTGGACATTCAAACACAAGTTCATCGTGAACCTGCAAAAGCATTTTGAGCGGCAAATTTTCGTTCTCAATTTTCGTGTGCAGCCTGAGCATCGCTTCCATAATCAAGTCTGCCGCGCTGCCCTGAATTGGGCTGTTCATAGCCATGCGCTCTGCCATCGCTCGCTCCTGATGATCGCTCGCTTGCAGCTCCGGCAAATAGCGACGTCGCTTTGCGATTGTTTCCACATATCCGCTTTTTTTCGCCTCGCTAACAACTTCTTCAAAATAAGTTTTAACTTTGCTGTATAAATTAAAATATCCGTTTATAAATTCAACCGCTTTGGAACGCGCGATATACAAATCCTTCGCGAGCCTGAATGCGCTCATTCCGTAAATCACGCCAAAGTTTACTATTTTAGCGGCAGCTCGCGGGCAACCGATTTTTTCCGCCGTTGCTCCGTGAATATCCATTCCCTGCAAAAACGCATTTGAAAGCACAGAGTCTCCGCTCAGGTGCGCAAGCATTCTGAGTTCTATTTGAGAATAGTCAACGGAGATTATTTTCCAGTTTTCCTGGCTTGGCACAAAAGCGGTTCTTATTCTCCTGCCTTCCTCGCTGCGCACAGGAATGTTTTGCAAATTCGGATTCACGCTGGAAAGTCTGCCAGTCGCTGTGCCCCAGGGCAAAAATGTGGTATGAAGGCGGTAGGTTTTTGGAGAGAGCAATTTTGGCAAAGCTTCTGTGTAGGTGCTCTGCAGTTTTTGAAATTCGCGCCAGTTTTTTATAGGTTCCAAAATCGGATGTTCGCTTTGTTCCAAAAGCATTTCCAGGGTTTCTGCATCTGTGCTCGGACCGCTTACATTCTTTTTTAGCACAGGAAGTTTCAGTTTGTCGTACAAAATATGCGAGAGCTGTTTTGGAGAAGATAGATTGAAATTCTCTTCTGCAATTTCAAATATTTGCGATTCAAAGTCTGCCACTTTTCTTTGAAGCTCGGAATTGAGACTTGCAAGAGCAACTGTATCTATTGCAATGCCTTCCAATTCCATTTTGTAAAGAACTTTTATCAAAGGCATTTCTTTGTTTTCAAAAAATTCAAACAGGTTTTTCTTTTTCAATTCCTCTTTTGCCATATCCCATTTTGCAAAAAGCTCTGCGGCGTTTTCTGGCAAACTTCTATGATGAGCGCTTGGTCTCAAAAGCCATTGAGCGAGCAGGGCATCCCAAAACTTTCCCTTTGGAAAAATATCCAAAGCGTGAAAAACAGATTTTGCATTGTAAAAAATCAATTCCAGATTTTCATTTTCAAAAAACTCTTTGTGAAGCGTAATATCACGTGCGATTTCATAGAATTCTTTTTCATTTTTGCTTACGGAAATAGTTCCCTTAAAAATTGCAAAAGCCAAAATTTTTGCATCCCTCAAGTCTTCTTCCATTTTTTGCGCAGCTTCTACGGTATCTACCAAAATTTTTGATTCTTGTGCCTGTGCGGGAAGCATAGAAAAAAGCGATGGAACTTCTTCCACGTTTGGCAGGAGCGTAATCAGGCTCGGAATTTCATATTGTTTAAACAGTTTATATAATTCATCTCTTTTCAAGCCTTCGTATTTCAAGTTTTCCAGCGTGTAGCCAAAATCAACATCGCTTCGCAGGGTCACCAATTCTCTGCTCAAAAAAGCGTTTTCTTTGCCAGCTTCCAAAATTGCCTGTTTTGCTTTTGGTATCGTTGCCAGGTTTGCATAGATATTTTCCAGAGTGCCATATTTTGAGAGGAGTTCCACAGCGCTTTTCGGGCCTATTTTTGCAACGCCTGGAATGTTGTCGGAATCATCGCCTACGAGAGAGAGGTAGTCTCTCATTTGCTCCGGGTTAACTCCGAATTTTTCCTTTACCTGCTGCGCTCCGATTTCTATTCCTTTTGCGCCTTTTTCAATTTGGTATATGCGAATTTTGTCGTTGACAATTTGCGCCATATCTTTATCTTTTGTAACCAGAAACACGGAGCAATTTTTTTCAGCGGCTTGTTTTGCAACGGCGGCCATTATATCGTCTGCTTCAAATCCTTCGCGAGCGAGAATAGGAATTCCGCTTTTTTCCAAGCTTTCGTTGAGCGATGGCATTTGTTCAGCCATCTCGGGCGGCATCGGGCTTCTGGTAGCTTTATATTCGGTGTAAATATCGTGTCTGAAATTTTTTCTGGCAACATCTTTGACTATAGCGAAATATTCCGGTTTATGCGTTTTGATTATCCGCAAAATCGACCCCCAATAACCATGCAAAAGCGAAACCAACTGCCCCTGCCCATTCCTCAAAGGGTTTCTGGCATAAGCGTAAAACATGCGAAAAGCGAGCGCAGAGGAATCGATTAGGAATAGGCGGTGCATTTAGGGAATATAGAAACATTTTCGCAAGAAAAATGCATTTTTGAAGAGATATTCCATCTTGGAGTATAATTATATGCTTTTTATTTGACATTTTCAAAATTATTTACTATATTTATAATTGAGCCCTCTTTGTGCCCTCCTGCAATCACGTCGGATGATTGGGACGACACAAAGCAAAGGGCTTTTTCTCTATCCAGCCAAGCTGTAAGTTTATTTCCGCTTTTTAACCAGTTAATCAAATCGGCAACTTGATCTTTTGGAAATATACTGACAATAGAATTTCTGTCCAAGCCAACTTTCCTGTTTTTAGCACCTTTGCGAATTTTTATGATAACAATAAAACTATGTCCATTCTTATCTTTTAATTCTGTAAGAATTATCTTTGCATTATCCTTTTTTGTGCTATTAAAAACAGCAATGGGGTTATTTATTGCATCTGGCAAGTTTTTTATATCCGATAAATCAAACGGATGACCACTTTCATACTCTTTACTAGCTTTCAATGCCAATCTTGCTGCACTTAACTCAATTGGCAAATTTTCTATGCCTGCAGACAATAGAATTTCTCCAGGATAACCTAGATTATAGATGTGCTCTTTGGGTAAAGTTCCCTCAATTTGTTGTTGCAATTCATTATTGAATTGGCTATTAAGATTTTCCATTGAGCGAATATAATAAGTTTTTTCCCAAAAAGTGTCAACATATGTTTGCAAAATGCAAGAAATTTCATTTTTTTAGAAAAAAAGTTCATTAATACGCCCTATGGCAACAGCATCTCTGCTCAAATCGGAACCTTCCAAAAGTTTATATATCTTTTCAAGCTTGCTTTGAATTCCTTTCAAAAAATCATCGGAAATTCCGGAATCCAAGCCTATTTTCTCGCCAAACTCAAAAAAATCCCTGTAACTGAAAAATCCCAATTTCTCAAAAATATCTGTTGAATAACTATCTTCAAATTTCCCTATTTGAGCCTTCGGAGAGCATTCCGTAAAAAAATGGAAAAAAAATTTCGGATAAAAACGCTTCTTTTTGCTTTGGAAAAGAATATGCTATTTGCGGCAAATCTTCTTTTGCCAAATAACTTTCTGCATACTTAAAACTATAACCCTCAGGCAACCTGCAAAGCTCACCCGCCAAAATATCATTAAAAAAAACAAAGCCTTTATTATGCTTAGGCATACGGATGAATGTAGAAAACCCATTTTTGCATTTTTAACGCATTTTTGTTTTAACAAAAGAAACTTCTTGACAACCCGGCAAAATTTTTCTATATTTACCTCTCCAACACACAAACGGAGAGTTTAATGCCCTGCGGAAGAAAGAGAAAAAAAAGGAAAATCGCAACGCACAAGCGCAAAAAACGCAGACGTCGCGATAGACATAAGAAGAAACTTCGCTAGTTTGAGGCTTTTGTGCCGCAAGCTGTGGTTATAGCCACCGGAAATGCCGGTAAGGTCAATGAATTTTGCGCTATTCTAAAAGATGGCGCATTTTCCTTTTTAACATTAAAAGATATAGGTTTTACCGAAGAAATTGAAGAAACTGCCCAAACATTCAAGGGGAACGCCGAGCTTAAAGCAAAAGCCGTTTTTGAATACGTGGCTCCAAAATACAAGGATTATTGGGTTATAGCAGACGACTCAGGGCTGGAGGTAGAAGCCTTGGGAGGCAGGCCCGGAGTTTTTTCCGCTCGCTATGCAGGCGAAAATGCTTCCGGCAAAGATCGCTATATGAAATTGCTCGGCGAAATGGAAGGAAAAACCAATAGAAACGCCAGATTTGTTTGCTGCCTTTGCCTGATTAAGCCGGGATGCGAGCCCGAATTTTTTGAAGGAATCTGCAATGGTTGCATTTTGCCAGAACCCAGAGGTACTGGCGGCTTTGGCTACGACCCGGTCTTTTTGCCGGAAGGCTATACCCAAGGCTTTGGCGAAATGAACGAAGAAGAGAAAAACGCCTTGAGCCACAGGGGCAGGGCTATAAAAAATATGCTTGAGGGATTAAATGCAAAAAGAGCTTAAATGGAACATGGTCATATTGGAAGCCATGGCGGCTTGCAGGTATATCAATATAGATAAGCTCTTTTTGATTTGCGAAGACAATCTTTGCGAATTGAACGCCCCCGAAAAGGAAATATCGCTCAGGCTATACGCCCTCGCTTTTTACTGCGACAAAATTTATAACCGCAAATTTTCCGAAACTGCTGTTTTTACTCGTTTTGCCGATATTCTGGGCATTGCTCATTTTAACAGAACTATAAAAAGGCTGATTGAAAAAGAAGACCTGGCATTAGTGGTCTTTTGGGCAATTTTCAGATTGTCTTTTGGAAATACCATTGGGCAAAAGCGTTATTTGGCATTGGAAAACAAAATGAGATTTTCTATATTACCATCACTATGACTTTTGCTTTTATTTGCGATCCTTACTTTCAGAAGAAAGTATCTAGCGTTTTGGTCAATGGAGAAATCCAGAACCATAAAATAATCACCATGACTGCCTCTGAGTTCTTGGAGTCTGGAAAACTGCCTGAAAATATCTCCAGCATTATAATTGAACGGAGCACATGGCAGAAGAATTTCAGCATGTTCCGTTATTTTGGGTTGTTGCCGCTGTTGGAGCAATGCAACCTTGCTTTTGTTGCAAATGCACATGATACGGAATTCAAAGGCCGCGGGGCCATGAAAGGCAAGGAGTTTCTGATTTCAAACAATATCAACGCAGAAGAGGCCACAGCGCAGCTTAACCGCTTGCTAGAGCTTCCTCCGCCAGCTTTTGTACACCCCAAGTCCAAAGCTATAGCCTAAAAGGTTGCCATGCGAAAAGCTACGCTTGAAACTATTTTGGACAAAGCGTGTTTTTTTGGATTGCGTGGAGTTGCAAAATTGCCTGCATTGCAAAGCGATAAAAAGGGTCTTTTAATAGAGCTGACCAATAGAGAGTTGTTTGAGCGAAATACTTTTAACAATATTGCAGCAGTCCCTTTCGGTGATGGGTGGCAAAAAATTCAAAGCACGCCAAATTTTGAATTCCCAACAGAAAAAGAAAAGTGGTTCAACTGCTATGCGAATATAAATAAATTAAAAAGGGATTTTGCGCGCATAGCCGTGATTCTTCCCGAAGAAAAAAATGAATATCTTGATAATATCGAAAAATCTTGCGTTGCGGTTTTCAATTCTGCAGACACCGATATAGAGAACTTGCTTCGCTTGAAAATTGCAGAAATAAATATTCCCCAAACGCCTCTTTTTTTGGCGGCAAAATATTCATGGATTTTTGTTCTGCTGCTCTGCGCTCTGCCGTTTTTCATAGCGAGCGTACCCGAAGGGCAAATAAACGGTTTGCGAAATATTGCAAACGATGTTCTTAAATATTCTGAAAAGGGCGATATAGTTCACATTTTCAAAGAAGGCGAATCTTTAATGCAAATAGCGCGCTTTGCCATTGGAAAATATAATTCCCTTGTTAGCACGGAAGCTATGGTTAAGCAATATTTGAAAGACAACGAATTGTCTTTGGAAAGCAAGATAAAAGCTGGCGATACTTTGCGATTGAAATTGCCGACATTCAATAACCCTCGCCATAAAGCTATGCAACCTGCATGGATTTTTTTCACAGGGCTTTTGAACGATAGCCTTGCATATATAACAGAGCTTTATAACCCAACGCAAACTGCAAATATGCGGCGGCACGATGGCGTGGATGTTGCAGGGCGCAAAGGAACTAGAATTCTGTCTCCTTTCAGCGGAGTGGCATGGACAGCGGAAGACGAGCGAGGCGGACTTATGATAGCGATTGCCAGAGAAAAAGACTTGCTTGTTTTTATGCATTGCGATCAGCGTTTTTATTTAAGCGGACAATCTGTAATGGAAGGAGATCCCATAGCTTCCGTTGGAACCAGCGGACACACTACAGGACCTCATGTGCATATTGTGGCAGGAAAAATAACGCCAAGCGGAGAAAAGAATATCAGCGGCGTTAGATATAGAGTTTTAAACCCTTTTGAATGGTACAAGGAGATTTAATATGAAAAAAACAGTCTATGTTTTTATGGGCGGTCCCAGCGCTGAACACCAGGTTTCTCTTGTAAGCGGAACCGGAGTAGTCAGAGCTTTGGACGTTAGCAAATACGCGGTGCATCCAGTGCTTATAGCGCAGGATGGTCTTTGGACTTGGGGAAGCAAACCGCTTAGCCCCTATCAGAGCCAAAATTTCAGCGTGAATTTTTTCAGCGGCGCAGAAAATGGAATGCGAAAAGAAATGCGCCCATCGCTGGAAGAACTCAAACCGATGGACATAGCGTTTTTGGCTATGCACGGCCGCTTTGGCGAAGACGGACATCTTCAAGCTATACTGGATTATGCTGGAATTCCATATACGGGCAGCGGAATGCTTGCCAGCGCGCTCGCTATGGACAAGATTAAGAGCAAGGAAATTTACAAGGCAAACTCAATTCCAACTGCGAATTTTAGAATTTGGCATAGGACAAATTTTTCGCAAGAAGTGCTGGAAGAAGCATTTGACAATTTAGGTTCTATTCTTGTGATTAAAGATCCGCTTGGCGGTTCTTCTTTGGATATGGGATTTGCAAGAGACATTGAAGAAGCTGGCTCGCTTTGCGAAAAGCTTTTTGTAAAAAGCAGCGAGCTTTTGGTGGAGCAATTCATACCAGGCAGAGAGACTACTTGCACTTACATAGAAGGCTGCACGCCGCTGCCGCCAACGGAAATTAAAATGACTACCAGAGATTTTTTTGATTATGAAGCAAAATACAATGGCGAAGTCGTAGAAGTAACCCCCGCAGAATTTTCTGCGGAGCTACTGATGGAAATTCAATCTTTTGCTCACAGGGCTCACGTTGCTCTTGGCTGCGAAGTTTACAGCCGCACGGATATGATTATAAACAAAGATGACAAGATTTTTGTGCTGGAAACCAATACGCTTCCAGGCATGACTCCAACATCTTTTGTTCCCCAACAAGCAAAGCACATAGGCTTGGACTATGTAGCTTTGGTGGAAACTTTGATTGAAAAGAGCTTGACAAAACCAAAAGGGCGGTAGGTTAGCTTGGCTTGGCGCAAGCCTTCGTCTCCTAAATCTTGCTCTCTGTTTATGTAAATTATATTCTCAGGAATTGTTTTCGCAAATTCCTGGTTTATATATTGGTAAACGCCTTTGTATTTATCCAAGGCTTTTTCAAAATGCACAGCGAAACTCTCTCCGTCTGCCAGAACCTCGCCCTGGCAATAGCCAACCGGGTTTCCATCCACATAAAAAACCAAACCGCTGAAACCCAAAACTTCATGCAGCTCCAAACCTTCTTTTGCAGCATCGTAATCAGCACGTTTGCCCCACTCGTTCAAAACAAGCATGGCATCTTTTATGGTATTCTTGTCCAGAATTTTTGTTTCTCTATGCGGATGTGCTTTTATAAAAGCGTTTACCAAATTTCTCTTCTTTTGAAAATTCTTGCCAGGCAATTCTGCCAAATCTGTTCGCAAATAAAGATATTCAAAATTGTCGCGGTCTTCGGTTGCATTTAACGTTTTTGCTTGTTCTTCCGATATGCCTTTCCAAAACTTGTATTTTTCCAGCAATTCATCTATCTTTTCTTTTGGCGGAAGCTCGCCGAATATTGAAAAAAAGGTTCTTCCTTTGCCGTCTATTCCTGCTGTAATTAAAGTCGTTTCCGAAATAGATATTTTAAAATCGTATTTTTTGCGAAATAGATAAAGATTTCCAAAAGCAAACGATGAGATGTTGCTTTTGGATTTTGAGATCATTGTTTGGATTTGCTCTTGCAAGTCTAAACTTATTGGATGCATTGACTTGAATTTAGAAAAAGTCTGATGCTCACACTTTGAACTGTTCAACGGTATGCTTTAGCTCTCCTGCAATCCTCGCCAAGTCTCCTGCACTCTGATTTACCTGAGCAGCACCCTGAGCGCTTTCCTTGGCCGCAGAGCTCATACTTGTAACATTGCTGCTAACATTGGTTGCTCCTTTTGCCGCTTCGCCGGCGTTGCGGCTTACATCGGTGGCTCCCTTGGCTACCTCGCCTATGGAACTTGCCACGCGCTTCGCACCCGTGTTCGCCTGGGCTACGTTGCTCGCAATCTCGTTGCTAGCTTTGGTCTGCTGGTCAACGTGCCCGACTATGGCCTCCACGGACTGGTTGATTTTGACGATTATCTCAGAGACATCGCGAATAACAGTTACGGCGTCGTTTGTTCCGCTCTGGATGCCTTCTATGCGGCGGGCAATGTCGTCTGCACTTTTAGCGCTCTGGTTGGCAAGCTCCTTGATTTCGCCAGCCACCACTGCAAATCCTTTGCCAGCCTCGCCTGCAGACGCGGCTTCGATGGTGGCGTTCAATGCAAGGAGGTTTGTTTTGTCTGCGATTCTCTTGATTACATCGGTCACCTGGCCAATCTCTTTAGCTGCAAGCCCAAGCTTGTTCATAACGCCGGTTGCTTCTCCGGATTTCGTTGTTGCGTCTGTTGCTACTTTGCGCACTTCGCTGGTATTGCTGGCAATCTGGCTTATGCTTGCGCTCATCTGTTCAATCGCGCTTGCGATGGTGTTCATGTTTGCACTCATCTCTTCTGCTGCGCTCGCAACTTCGCTTGCGTTTGCGCTCGCCTGCTCTGAGCCGCTTGCCATTGCACTGATGTTCACCGCCATCTGCTCTGTGGTGCTGGCTATCGTGGTGCTCTGGTTAACTACTTCTTCTGCGCCGCTTGCAAGCTGGCGACTAACGGAAGATAGCTCCTCTGAAGCTCCGGCCAAAGTGTCTGAATTCATGAGCATACCTTTCAAAATGCCCTGAATTTTTTCAAAGAAATGGTTAACAGAATAAGACACAATTCCAATTTCGTCTTGCTGCTCAACTTCTGCACGGGCGCGCATATCCCCGTCTTCGCCCTTCTTCAAAGTTTCAACAACCTTGTTCAGAGGCCCTGTTATGGAGAAGGTCATAATAAAGCCTATGCCGATAGATATAATTATCATAACAACCATAATGGCTATGCTAATTTTCCTCGCATTTCCGTAAACATTGTTGCTAACGGAATTTATATTTGCCGCCTTCTTTTCCTTTAAGAGCGTAAATTGCTCGTCATACTTGGAAACCATTTCTCTGCTGGCTGTCAATTCCTGCGGAATAACACGCTCTGCTCCATGGTTCAGGTCGTCAATATATACGTCGAATCTTTCCGAGTATTCGTCCAAATATCTTTTGACATTTGCCGCAATATCTTTGGCCTCATCGGTCAGCGTTATTTTTTCTTCTTTGGCATAAACATTGCGCATCTCGGTTACAAGCGAATCCTTTCGTCGCTGGATTACACTTCTTTCTTCCGGAGTCTCTGCTTGAAGCGCATTGCGATTTTCTATGCGCAACTCCTGTATAATTCGCTCGGAATTGAGCAAATTTATAATAGACAGCACTGCTTCTTCATAAAGCTCCGTTGTGCCATCATTGACTTCTGACAGCTCGCCCAGCAAGAATATGCAAGTACCTAGTGTCATAAATGCGATAAGCATATAGGACGTGATTAATTTCGGCCCCATTTTGATGTTTTTCATCCACCTCCCCCTGATTTTTGAATGATGTCCATAAAATATAAAAAAATTGGGACTAGGGCCCCAATCCCTAGTCCCGCAGGTACATTAAGCACCTGCTTAAACTTTAAACTGATTAACCGTATGTTTCATTTCGCTAGCAATTCTTGCCAAATCTCCTGCGCTTTGGTTTACCTGAGCAGCACCCTGAGAGCTTTCCTTGGCCGCAGAGCTCATGCCAGTAACGTTGCTGCTAACATGGGTCGCTCCTTTTGCCGCTTCGCCTGCGTTGCGGCTTACATCGGTGGCTCCCTTGGCTACCTCGCCTATGGAGCCAGCTACGCGCCTTGCGCCCGTATTCGCCTGGGCTACGTTGTTCGCAATCTCGTTGCTCGCCTTGGTCTGCTGGTCAACGTGCCCGACTATGGCTTCCACGGACTGGTTGATTTTGACGATTATCTCAGAGACATCGCGAATAACAGTTACTGCATCGTTTGTGCCGCTCTGGATGCCTTCTATGCGGTGAGCAATGTCGTCTGCACTTTTAGCGCTCTGGTTCGCAAGCTCCTTGATTTCCCCAGCCACCACTGCAAACCCTTTGCCTGCCTCGCCTGCAGACGCGGCTTCGATGGTGGCGTTCAATGCAAGGAGGTTTGTTTTGTCTGCAATTCTCTTGATTACATCGGTCACCTGGCCAATCTCTTTAGCTGCAAGTCCAAGCTTGTTCATAACGCCGGTTGCTTCTCCGGATTTCGCTGTTGCCTCTGTTGCAACCTTGCGCACTTCTGCGGTGTTGCCGGCAATCTGGCCTATGCTTGCGCTCATCTCTTCAATCGCGCTCGCGATTGTGTTCATGTTCGCGCTCATCTCTTCTGCTGCGCTCGCAACTTCGCTTGCGTTTGCGCTCGCCTGTTCTGCGCCGCTTGCCATTGCGTTTATGTTCACAGCCATCTGCTCTGTGGTGCTGGCTACGGTAGTGCTCTGGTTTACAACCTCTTCTGCGCCGCTTGCGAGCTGCCTGCTTACAGAGGAAAGCTCTTCGGAAGCTCCGGCCAAAGTGTCGGAGTTTATGTGCAGGTTTTTCATGATGCTTCTGAATTTACCTGCCAAATTATCCTGCGCATTGCCAAGTTCTCCCATTTCATCTTTACGGTCAAAATTCAGATTTATAGTCAAATCGCCACCTTCCATCTCTTTCATATCATTAACAACAAGCTTTAAAGGCTTTGTAATGGAAAATGTCATATATATACCTACGAGAACAGATGCGACAATCATGATTATTAAAATCCCAATGCTAAGAGCTACTGCCGACTCATAAGATTTATCGCAAGCATCGCTTATTTTTTCTGCGCCTAGCTCCTTGTATTCCGTATATGCGGCATCATGTTCGTTAACTTCCAATACTTTGGATGTCAAATCCGGCGGAATGGCATATGCCCTTCCAGCATTTACATCATCAATGAATTTGTCGGCTCCTTCCGAGTACTTTTTTAAGGCATCTTTAACTTTATTGATGTATACTTTTGCTTCTTTGGTTGCGTTTTTTTCTTCTTCGGCATAAACTCCATACATTGCATTGACAAGAGAATCCTTTACTTTTTTAATTTTAGTGCGTTCTTCGGGTGTTTCAGCTAAAAGCACATTGCGAAGCTCCATACGCGTCTGTTGCACAATCCTCTCGGCATTCATCAAGTTCACCAATGGCTTAACGCCATTGGCGAAAAGTTCGGTTGTACCTTTGTTGGTAAGGGATAACTCATAAAGCAAAAATATGCAAGTGCATACTGCCATAAATGTGATCATTAAATAGGACGCTATCAGCTTGGGGCCCATTTTAATGTTTTTCATAATTTGCCTCTTAGGTGGAATTGATGACTTTAATAATATAGGAATTTTTCTTCAAGTTGTCAATTTTTTTATGAAAAAAGATTGAAAAATATCATTCCAGCTTGGAGTAGTCCAAGCTGGAATGGTCGTTATTTAAACTTTAAACTGGCTTACAGTATGCTTCAACTCACTGGCAATTTTTGCCAAATCATCTGCACTCTGATTTACCTGCGATGCACCCTGAGAGCTTTCCTTTGCCGCAGAGCTCATGCCTGTAATATTGCTGCTTACATTGGTTGCTCCTTTTGCTGCTTCGCCTGCATTGCGGCTTACATCGGTTGCTCCTTTGGCTACTTCGCCTATGGAACCTGCCACGCGCCTTGCGCCCGTGTTTGCCTGGGCTACGTTGCTAGCAATCTCGTTGCTTGCCTTGGTCTGCTGGTCAACGTGGCCAGCGATAGCTTCAACGGATTGGTTGATTTTGACGATTATCTCAGAGACATCGTGAATAACGGTGACGGCGTCGTTCGTGCCGCTCTGGATGCCTTCTATGCGGCGAGCGATATCGTCGGCACTTTGCGCGCTCTGGTTGGCAAGCTCCTTAATTTCTCCAGCCACCACTGCAAACCCTTTGCCAGCCTCGCCTGCAGACGCGGCTTCGATGGTGGCGTTCAACGCCAAAAGATTTGTTTTGTCTGCGATTGCCTTGATTACATTGGTTACCTGGCCGATCTCCTTAGCCGCCACCCCAAGCTTGTTCATAACGCCGGTTGCTTCTCCGGATTTCGTTGTTGCCTCTGTTGCAACCTTGCGCACTTCTGTTGTGTTGCCTGCAATCTGACCTATGCTTGCGCTCATCTCTTCAATTGCGCTTGCGATGGTGTTCATGTTCGTGCTCATCTCTTCTGCTGCGCTTGCAACTTCGCTTGCGTTTGCGCTCGCCTGTTCTGCGCCGCTTGCCATTGCGTTTATGTTCACAGCCATCTGTTCTGTTGTGCTGGCTACGGTGTTGCTCTGGTTTACAACCTCTTCTGCGCCGCTTGCAAGCTGCCGGCTTACAGAGGAAAGCTCTTCGGAAGCTCCGGCCAAAGTATCGGAGTTCATGAGCAAGCCTTTGATAATGGACTGGATCTTCTCAAAGAAATGATCAACCGATTTAGCCACAACTCCAATCTCGTCTTGCTGATCAATGTTTGAACGGACACGCATATCGCCGTCTTCGCCCTTCTTCAATATCTCAACGACCTTGTTAAGGGGGCCTGTGATGGAGAAGGTCATGAAAAGACCGATTGAGATGGATAGCGCAACCATGATTACAAGAATTATTATGCTGATTGTAGTAGCTGTTTTATAGGTACTATTGCCACTTTCATTTATTTCAGAAGAGGCTTTTTCCTTATATCCCGTAAACTGGCCGTCATATTTTGATACCTCCATTATTTTAGCGGTCAATTCTGGGGGGATTTCGCGGTCTTCAGGTTTCTGGCTTGCAATATCCTTTGTGAATTGATTGAACATAGATGAGAATTCATCTACTGCTTTTTTGAAGTTAGCTATTACCGCTTGGGCTTCGTCTGTCATAGTGCGCTTTGCCTCGGTGTCGTAAACAGTATGCAATCCCCTTGTTAAGGAATCCTTGGTGGCAATTATGCTACTGAATTCCTCATGGGAGCGTGCCCGAAGCGCATTGCGTACCTCTATTCGAATTTCCTGTGTCATTCGCTCGGAATTTAACAGGTTTATGAGAGGCACAACAGCTTTCTCATAGAGAGCCGTGGTGCCATCGTTGACATCAGACAGTTCTACAAGCAAAAAAATGCAGGTTGCAACTGCCATAATGGTGATTAATAAATAGGACGCAATCAATTTGGGGCCCATTTTTATGTTTTTCATGATAAACCTCTTTGTTTTAGGAGACGAGGTAAATATAGAAATTTTTTTCAAGGGCTATCGCTTTGAGATACGGGCAATCAAGCTTGCCCCATATATCCCTGCGATTATAAAATCAGTTAAACTTCAAATTGTTCAACGGTATGCTTTAACTCTCCTGCTATCTTCGCCAAATCTCCTGCGCTTTGGTTTACCTGCGAAGCTCCCTGAGCGCTTTCCTTGGCCGCAGAGCTCATGCCAACAACTCCGCCGCTCACATGGGTGGCGCCTTTTGCCGCTTCGCCGGCGTTGCGGCTTACATCGGTGGCTCCCTTGGCTACCTCGCCTATGGAACCTGCCACGCGCCTTGCGCCCGTGTTTGCCTGGGCTACGTTGCTCGCAATCTCGTTGCTTGCCTTGGTCTGCTGGTCAACGTGTCCAGCTATGGCTTCCACGGACTGGTTGATTTTGACGATTATCTCAGAGACATCGCGAATAACAGTGACGGCGTCGTTTGTGCCGCTCTGGATGCCTTCTATGCGGCGAGCGATGTCGTCGGCACTTTTAGCGCTCTGGTTCGCAAGCTCCTTGATTTCTCCAGCCACCACTGCAAACCCTTTGCCAGCCTCGCCTGCAGACGCGGCTTCGATGGTGGCGTTCAATGCCAGAAGGTTTGTTTTGTCTGCGATTCTCTTGATTACATCGGTTACTTGGCCGATCTCCTTAGCCGCCACCCCAAGCTTGTTCATAACATCGGTTGCTTCTCCGGATTTCGTTGTTGCCTCTGTTGCAACTTTGCGCACTTCTGCGGTGTTGCCAGCAATCTGGCCTATGCTTGCGCTCATCTCTTCAATTGCGCTTGCGATGGTGTTCATGTTAGTGCTCATCTCTTCTGCTGCGCTCGCAACTTCGCTTGCGTTTGCGCTTGCCTGTTCTGCGCCGCTTGCCATTGCATTTATGTTCACAGCCATCTGCTCTGTGGTGCTGGCTACGGTAGTGCTCTGGTTTACAACTTCTTCTGCGCCGCTTGCGAGCTGCCTGCTTACAGAGGAAAGCTCTTCGGAAGCTCCGGCCAAAGTGTCGGAGTTCACGAGCAAGCCTTTGATAATGGACTGGATTTTCTCAAAGAAATGATCAACCGATTTAGCCACAACTCCAATCTCGTCTTGCTGGTCAATATTGGCACGAGTGCGCATATCTCCGTCTTCGCCCTTCTTCAAGGCAGATACAACCTTGTTCAATGGACCTGTTATGGAGAAGGTCATGTATAGGCCGATAACAATGGAAATTACCACCATTGAAACCAAAATGATTACGCTGATTGTTAGAGCATTTTTATAGGTATCATTGCCGTGTTCATTTATTTCCGATGAGTTTTTTTCTTTCATGGAGGTAAATTGCTCAGCATACTTGCTCATCTCAGTTCTTTTGACAGTCAATTCAGAGGGAATTACACGGTTTGCTTCGGGTGTAACCTGCGTCTCTTTAATGAAATTATCGAACATAGCCGAGAATTCATTGAGCGCTTTTCTGAAGTTGGCTATTACCGTTTTGGCTTCTTCGCTCATAATTCGCTTTTCTTCTATGTCGTAAACCCCATGCATCGCCCTGACTATGGAATCCTTGGTGGCAAGTATCTTTCTGAAATCCTCTGCGGAATGCGCTCGGAGCGCATTGCGCATCTCTATTCGAGTCTCTTGCGTCATGCGCTCGGTGTTGAGCAGGTTGATGATCGGCAGCACGGCTTTTTCGTAAAGCTCTGTGGTGCTATCGTTGATAGTCGCCAGTTCTGCAAGCAAAAAAATGCAAGTAGCAACTGCCATGATGGTTATCAGTAAATAGGACGCTATTAATTTTGGGCCCATTTTGATGTTCTTCATAATAAACCTCTCTGTTTAAAGGGATTGCGGTAATATAGACTTTTAAAATAGCAACTCCAGCTCTAAGCGAAGCCAGAGCTGAAATTGCGGTTTGATTTAATTTGTTTATACTTTAAACTGGTTAACCGTATGTTTCAATTCGCTTGCAATTTTTGCCAAGTCTCCTGCACTCTGATTTACCTGCGCTGCTCCCTGAGCGCTTTCCCTGGCCGCAGAGCTCATGCCCATGACATTGTTGCTAACATTTGTTGCTCCTTTTGCGGCTTCGCCTGCATTGCGGCTCACATCGGTGGCTCCCTTGGCTACTTCGCCTATTGAGCCGGCTACGCGCCTTGCGCCCGTGTTTGCCTGTGCAACGTTGCTAGCAATCTCGTTGCTCGCCTTGGTCTGCTGGTCAACGTGTCCGGCTATGGCCTCAACGGAATGGTTTATTTTGACGATTATCTCGGATACATCGTGGATAACAGTAACTGCATCGCTGGTGCCGTTCTGAATGCCATCTATGCGGCGAGCGATATCGTCTGCGCTCCTAGCACTCTGGTTCGCGAGTTCCTTGATTTCCCCAGCCACCACTGCAAACCCTTTGCCAGCCTCGCCTGCAGATGCGGCTTCGATGGTTGCGTTCAATGCCAAGAGATTTGTTTTGTCTGCGATTTTCTTGATTACATCGGTCACCTGGCCAATCTCTTTAGCCGCCAGCCCAAGCTTGTTCATAACTGCAGTAGCGTTATCAGACTTGACTGTGGCATCAGTTGCAACCTTGCGCACTTCTGCGGTGTTGCTTGCAATCTGGCTTATGCTTGCGCTCATCTCTTCAATCGCGCTTGCGATGGTGTTCATGTTAGTGCTCATTTCTTCTGCTGCGCTTGCGACTTCGCTTGCATTTGCGCTTGCCTGTTCTGCTCCGCCTGCCATTGCATTTATGTTCACCGCCATCTGCTCGGTGGTGCTGGCTACGGTGGTGCTTTGAGAAACGGTTTCTTCTGCTCCGCTTGCAAGCTGCCTGCTTACTGAAGAAAGTTCTTCGGAAGCTCCGGCCAAAGTATCGGAGTTCACGAGCAAGCCTTTGATAATGGACTGGATTTTCTCAAAGAAATGATCAACCGATTTAGCCACAACTCCAATCTCGTCTTGCTGGTCAATATTGGCACGAGTGCGCATATCTCCGTCTTCGCCTTTCTTCAAGATTTCAACAACCTTGTTCAAAGGACTCGTTATTGAGAAAGTCATGTATAGGCCGATGACAATGGAAATTATCACCATTGAAACCAAAATGATTATGCTGATTTTCGTAGCGCCACTATAAGCCTTATCGGCGTTGGTATTTATTTCCTCCGATGTTTTTTTCTTGATCATCGTAAATTCGCCGTCATACTTTGATACCTCCAATCTTTTGGCTACCAAAGCATCTGGAATTTCACGCTCGATTTCTGGCAAAACAGAAATATCCTTTATGAACTTATTGAACATCAACGAGAATTCATCAAGCGCTTTCCTGAAGTTGGCAACTACCACCTTGTTCGCACTGTTTATCATTCTCTTTTCCTCCGTGTCGTAAACCTTGTGCATCTCGCGGACTATGGAATCCTTGACGGCAATTATCCTCTTGAAATCCTCCTGGCTGTCTGCCAGAAGCGCATCGCGAATTTCAATACTAAGCTGCTGCGACATACGCTCGGTATTGATTAGGTTGATGATTGGCAGCACAGCGCCTCCGTAGAGTTTTGTTGTGCTATCGTTGACTTTTGAAAGCTCTCCGAGCAAAAATATGCAGGTAGCTACGGCCATGACCGTGATCATTAAATAAGACGTGATCAATTTCGGTCCCATTTTTACGTTTTTCATAATTTACCCCTCCAGGTAGAATGTGTATTTATTTAATATATATTTTTTTTTTGCACCGACGTTGATTTATTTTTTTTAAACTAGTCCAACTTGGAATAGTTCATCTTGTAATAGCTGATTATACGCTCTAAACGCATTCAAATTAAGCTTCGAGTATGCCAGCAGTGCAGGGGCAACTATTTCCATAGCGAACTTTCTTATAATTTCCGTATTTTTAAGCTCTGGGCAGCTGCGTTCCAAAACCAGGAGCAACTCGTTGCCTCGCTTTGCAATGCTGAACGGCCACGCTGCGCATTCCATAGGTTTATTTTTTCCCAAAGCGCAACCTGCATTTTCGTTGCGGTGAGCGCAAACAAACATTCCATCGCTCTGCTCTTTCACTTCTATTCCATTTGGAACGTAAATAAGAGATTCTTTTTTGAATATGCAGCAATTTCTGCATTTCGCGCAGGTCTCGTGGGTTAAGATTGGAGAAAAGTCCATTTGATTGCGCAAAGTAGAAATTTCTAAATTACAGCCATGCCTTTGAAAGCCTTGATTTTCGCAGTTGCATTGCTTTGTTCCTGTTACAGCTTCACAGCCACAACTCTTCCTTCGCACTTAAAAACTGTGAACATCGCCGACGTGGATTATCGCAGCTTTGACCCGGTGCTGGGCAACAGGCTTAAAGACGGCATAAGAGAACTATTCAGAATAAATGCGCCGGCTATTCGCATTGTAAACGATAATGCAGACGCAGATTTTACAGTCACGCTTTTGAGCTACAGCAACAGACCCGAAGCCCACAGCTCAAGCGCAGAAGTGGAAACATACCGAGTTACTATGGGAGTATCGGTTTCTTTTTACGACAACGTTCGCAAAAAAGTTATATACGAAAACAAAAGCGTGCAAGCAATAGGCTCTTACGATGTGCAGAAAAATGAATCCGAAGAAATGCAGGGCCAGGAGCGGGCTATAAAAGCCCTGCAAGAGATTATTGTTTCTAATGCGCTGGCAAAATGGTGATTACTTATCCTTGCCGGTGACAACTTCGCCGTCTATTTTAGCTGTTCCCTTTCTGGTTTTAACATCCAAATGAACATTGGTTGTTTGCTCGCCGCGAACAGGTATCAGGATTTCAAATAGCTTTCCGCAGCCTTCTGCGCCAATGGTATGGCTGCCAGCATCCACTGCGTTGAGCGTTAACGGCCCGCCGTCTGTGCGGTCTGCCATTTCGCCATCGAGCAAAACACGGCACTTGTTGGGATTGGTGGTAACAACTATTGTGCCGGCAGGCATTGTGGTTTTGCCTTCGAACTTGTTTTCCTTGTTTGGCCACACGTTAAAACGAGTGTTTATAAGCTCTTTGCCCTGATCTATAACAACCAGCCTTAACGGGCCGGAGCGGAATGACTTCTTGATTATGGGGCTTTTGCCCAAGTCTTGGCCATCTAAAAACACGTCGCTATTAGGCGGATCCGTGATGATAGTGACTGTTCCCGTGCCACCTCTCGGGGCCATATCTTCGTCATCGTCAGCAAAAACGTTAACGGAGAGCGCAAGCGCTACTGATAATGCTAAACGAAATATATTCATAAAAGCTCCTGGGTTGATGTATCTTATAAGTTAATATAGAAAACGTCAGAGACATTTTTCTAAATTAAGGCCATGTTGACAACAAAAGAAAGATTGGCTATACCTCCGCAGAAAATGCCGGAGCTTGAGCCTCAAATTAGAGCAAAAAACCTTTGCGAAGTAGCTATGGGCTACACCAAGGAACAGGCAGCCACAGAAGCTCAAAGGTGCTTGTTCTGCAAAAAACCAGGGTGCATAGACGGATGCCCGGTTCGCATAAATATTCCCGGATTTATCAAAAACATAGCGGATGGCGACATTCAAAGCGCGATAGACACCATAAAAGAAACCTCGCTTTTGCCAGCGGTTTGCGGCAGAGTTTGCCCTCAGGAAAAGCAGTGCCAAAAGAAGTGCATTGTGGGAATTTCTCTGAAAGATGTGGAAAAATCCGTTGCTATAGGCAGGCTGGAGAGATTTGCCGCAGACTGGGAAAGGGAAAACGGAGAGATTAAAATACCAGCCGTTAAGCCTGAGACCGGGAAAAAAGTCGCAGTTATAGGCTCAGGGCCCGCAGGTTTGGTTGTTGCCGCCGATGTTCGCAGAGAAGGACACAGCGTGACCATTTTTGAGGCATTCCATAAGCTGGGCGGGGTTATGCGCTACGGCATTCCGGAATTTCGCTTGCCCAATTCCATTGTTGACAAAGAAATTGAAACCCTCAAAAAGATGGGAGTTGAGTTTAGAACGAATTTCGTAGTGGGAAAAACCAGAAAACTCGCAGATTTGCTCAAAAAAGATGGTTTTGAGGCGGTTTTTGTGGGAGTTGGCGCCGGTCTTCCGCTCTTTATGGGCATACCAGGCGAAGACTTGAACGGGGTATTTTCTGCAAACGAGTTTTTGACAAGGGCAAATTTGATGCGAGCATACGAGAGCGATGCAGACACGCCAATCTGGGACGGAAAGCAGGTAGCAGTTTTGGGCGGCGGCAACGTTGCAATGGATGCGGCAAGAATGGCTCTGCGCCTTGGCGCAGACAAAGTTCGCATAATTTACCGCAGAACGCTCGCAGAAATGCCGGCAAGAGCGGAAGAGATTCACCACGCTCAAGAAGAAGGCGTTGAGTTTTGCTATCTGCAAAACCCCAGCGAGATTCTGGGAGACGAAAAGGGTTTTGTGCGAGCTTTGAAGGTTGACAGGTATAAGCTAGGCGAGCCCGATGAGAAAGGCAGGGCCCGCCCCGTGAAGATTGAAGGCGATTTCTTTGAGATGCCAGTGGATACAGTTCTGGTAGCCATAGGCAATGGCTCCAATCCGCTGATTAGCCAGAGCGCTCCGGAATTGAAAGTGAACAAATGGGGCAATATCGAGCTTTTAAATGCCGATATAAATTCAACGTATATGGAACGGGTATTTGCCGGCGGCGACATTGTGCTTGGCGCGGCAACCGTGATTCTAGCTATGGGCGAGGGCCGCAGAGCAGCTAAGGGGATTAACGAGTTGCTGGGAAAATGAGGCTCTATTTTCCAGCGCTTGACTCTCTGAGGTTTTTTGCCTCGTTAAACATTGTTCTGATGCATTTCGCATCGTCATATTTGATTTCTTACGCAAAGATAGAGACTTCATTTTTTACGGCAGATGTATTTTTTCTGCTGAGCGGTTTTATATATGCTATGATGTTCAGCTATAAAGATGCGCCAAAGCTGGGCCCATTTATCAAAGAGCGATTTAAGCGGCTTTACCCTCTGCACATAGCTTGCACTTTGATAATCTTTGCAATAATAGTTTACAGAACAAACCATTTAGACAACATTGTTTATGCGCTCAAAACTCTCGCTTTGCATATTTCGCTGCTATGGGCTTTTGTTCCTGAGCAGGGGCACCATCTGAACCAGCCCTCATGGACTTTATCCGTATTCTTTCTGTGCTATGCCTTGACTCCAGCCTTTTTTAATTTTTTGAGCAAGCAGCGAAAAACAATTCTCTGGGTTCTGCTCGCAATTTCAATTCTGTCTCTTATATGTTTCAAGGGAGTGCCAAACGTTTTTAGGGGCGTATATTTCTTTTCTGGAATGTTGCTCGGAAGGCTGCATTTTATGAGCGCAATTCCTTTGCCAAGAAAAGCGTGGCTAAACGATTTGCTAGCATTGATAACGATAGTTTTGATATGCATGAATAAATTTTACCAGCCTGTTTTATATTCAGCGCTTTTGATTCTTTTGGCGAACAATAAAGGGCTTATTGTTAAGATTCTTTCTATGCCTTGGCTTAGGGCTGTTGGCAAAGCGAGCTTTTACACCTATCTTTTGCACGGAGTTGCGATAGAGCTTTTGCACCTGTATTTAGATAAGGTTGCTATGTGGAAGTACAATCCTTTTAACAATTTGCCAGCAACTGTAATAATTATGGTTGTGCTTTACGGTTCTTGTACAATGTATGGAGTAATTGCGCGGCGTTCCTTGAAGCGCGGTTCAAAAACGCATTGAAATCATTCTCGTTGCCTTCTCCTTTTGCCGGAACATCCGAAAGGCTTCTTATCACAGCGAATGGAATCTTGAATTTGTCGCAGACAACGGCAATGGAAAAGGCTTCCATTTCAACGCACACTACTTTATTATCAAATCGTCGCTGAATTTCGCGCACTTGTTCTTCGCGGCAAATAAACGCTTCTGTAGAGCCTATGGTGCCGGTATGCGAATCTACCAAGCCTTTTGAAGCTTCTATCAGTTCCTTGCGAATTTTCGCATCTGTGAAATAAGACTTTGGGCATCCTAAAACTTGTCCGTATTCGTAGCCCAGCGCTGTTAAGTCCACATCTACGGCCACAACTTCTTCGGGTATAACTATATCCAGAATTCTTTGCTCTGCATGCAAGCCTCCGGCAGAGCCTACATTTATTATTTCATCCGGGTTGTGTTCTTTTATGATTAATGTTGCGTTCATGGCGGTGTTCGCTCTGCCTACGCCGGAAAGCGCAAGAACGAATTTTATTCCATAGCGCTCAAAGATGAGCGTTTGCGTTTGAAATTCATTTAATACGGCATCCAATTCCTGTTGCATTGGCGCTAAAATGGCTACTGTTTTCATATATGAGAATATACTTTTTTTGCGGTAACTTGATAAAATTTATTTTCTTCTGGGCAATAGCCTGTCAAAACTTTTCCGTAAACGCAGCCAGTATCAAGCCCTTTTACGTGGGGAAAATCAATCAAGCCGTTCACAGCCCAATGCCCAAAGATTATCAGCCGCCCGTTATAAGAAGTCTGTTCATACCAAGGAGTTCCGTTCCAGAGCCTGAGGGTCAGGATGCTTTTTGAGTCCATTTCTTCCAAAAGATTTTTCCCAGGTTCAAGCCCTGCGTGCAATAAAAGCTCTTTGCCTGTATCCAGCCATATAGGGAATTTGGCAACTATTTCTGCTATCCATTCCGGTTTTTGAATGCTGTTCAAAAGCTTTAGTTCTTTTGGAGTGCATTCTCCTTGAGGCTTTTTAAGGATATTCAGGAGCTTTGCCTCGTGGTTTCCCATTACGCACTGTATATTGTGCTTAAGAATAAATTCCAAAACGGCGGGGCTGTTTGGCCCTTTGTTTATCAAGTCGCCTGTCTGGTATATTTTATCGCTGTTGTTTGGAGAAAACTTTTCCACCAATTCAGCGAGTTCTTCTATGCAACCATGAACATCGCCTATAAAAAAGGTTCTTTGCATAGGCGGCTGCTATGCAATTTCCAGAATCAGGTCGCCTCGCATCACAGTTTGGCCTTGTTCGGCTTTTACTGTTTTTACCGTGCCGTCGCAGGGAGCCAGGATTTCGTTTTCCATTTTCATGGCTTCCAGAATTCCGAGCAACTGCCCTTTTTTCACAGCTTGGCCGGGCTTCACCTTCAAGCTTGAGATTTGCCCGGGCAGCACTGCGTTTATATTGCCGCTGGCCTGTTTTGCAGGTTTTTCCGCTCCGCCATAGTGAGAGCTGTCTATTTTGCTAACATCAACGCCGTAGCGAGTGCCGTTAATTTCAACAGAGTCCGGAAAACCGTTGTTTTTTTTGCGAACAACTATGGACAAAACTTTTCCGTTCACCATCACAAGCCTGAGCGAGCCGTCTGGCCATGTTTCCAAAATGCGGACTTTGGCCTTGTCTTTTTCTCTTTGAACATCGAAATCCGAGCGCAAGCTTGCGATAGGCGGAATATCGAAAATATTCTTCTTATTGCGGGTTCTGACTGTGCATTTCATGGGGGTAATATAGAAATTACGGCAACGCCTATATGAACTTTTTGTTCTGTGCTTAAAGGGCTTTTCCTGTCGATTTGCTCGCCGTCTATCAGAGTGCCGTTTGTGCTGCCCAAATCTTCTACAAAAAAGCCCCCATTTTCAACGGAAATTCTGCAATGTTCTGCGGAGACGAATTCGTCTTTCAAGCGTAAACCGCAAGAAGAGCTGCGGCCTATCAGCAAGCCCGTTTTGGGGATTTGCACGATTTGCCTGTCTTCTTCGGGATATAGAACTGCGATGTGCGGCATCTGGAAAAGAATTTAGAAATTTTTAATTTACCAGCATGATTATCCATCTGGATGAGTGCGAGAGCACGCATAAGTTTATGCGGGAAAACATTGCGAATTTCTCGGATTGGACTGCAGTGGTTGCGGAGTTTCAGTCTGGGGGGCATGGGCGGCATGGGCGTGCTTGGGTTGCGCCTAAGGGGAAGAATCTTTGCTTTAACGTGCTTTTGCCAACGGAAGGTTTAAAGCCTGAATTTTACGCTCCAACAACGCAAATTGCAGCTATAACCTTGGCAAAAATGCTGAGAAAAAAAGGCATAAGCGCAGATGTTAAATGGCCAAACGATATTTTTGCAAACAAGCATAAAATCTGCGGAATTATTTCCGAGCTTATTTGCGAAAGGATTTCACTGGGAATCGGCTTAAATGTGAACACCGAGAAATCAGACTTTGCAGAGCTTGACCGTTTGGCTACCAGCATGTTTATTGAAACAGGCGAAGTTTTTGACAAAGAAGCGATTTTGCTGGAATTTTTAAGCGAGTTTAAAGCAAATTTTGAGATTTTGTGCGAAAAAGGATTGCTGCCTTTTATAGAGGAGTGGAAAAAAATGGGGTGCTTTGTGGGATATAACGCTCAAGTTGAAGGTGTGAAAGGAATAATAGAAGCTGTGCAAGACGACGGTTCTTTGCTTTTTAGAACGGAAAACGAGTTGAAGATTGTTTATAGCGGCGATTTGGAGATATAATAAACGCTGACTTTGTTACCACTTGCCTATATTGCCTTCCGGAGCGATAACTTCCAATCGGTCTTCATCTTCGATTAAATCGATTACATACATTCCTTTTTCAAGAGCCAAATCTCTTGCATCTTCATCTATTGATATTCCCGCAACTGCGGCGTAAAGTTTTTTTCCTTTTAAGCCGGTTATATTTTCATGTTTGCGCAACAAATTCAATCTTTCCAGATGTTTGTTCACCCATTTTACGCTCAAATCGGTTTTTATTTCCACTGCCATAGCTTCGTCTCCGTTTTCAAGCCATAGGTCAACTTCTACCAAAGTCTTTTTATTTTCCCTGTTTATAACTTTATTTGGTCCTAAACGAGTGAAGCTATGCCCAAACTGATTCATTTTCCCGCATATTCCAGGAACCAAAACCAATTCAACAACATCGCCTAAGCTGCGTCCTAAATAACCGATTTGCTGATTGAGGTTATCGTTCATTCGAGCGATATACTCTCTCCATTCTCTAGCTTCTTCCTGTGCTCTGCGCTCTGCTTCTTTGAGCTCACGGCTGGTTTCCTGGAACTTGCGATCCGTTTCCTGGAACATGGCCCATACTTTTTCAAAATTCAGTCCTTCTTTTTCGGACATAAAAACTCCTTTTTGCAAATTTCTATTACAAATATAATAAAAAAATCCGAAAAAAGTACAGAACCCCTTCATTTTGCAAACAGTTGTTTACATTTTTGTGCATTTTTTTTGGAAAGTTAGCTAACTCAGTCTAAGTTTTACCTTTCTATGATTTTTGTATTGATATAATTTTTTATTATATTTTTAATTTTTTCTCTATCTTCTTTAGGACAATTTGCTCCTATGGTAATAGACTTGACTTCCCAGTTTACATAATCGTTATCGTTTTTAATACATATTATGCCACAATCAGCATCTCCGTCTTTAAATTCCAATCCATTCTCTTTCCGTTTAGCGCTTTCTCTTATTGCAGGCCAGTTCGCTGAATTTAAAGATAGCCTAGTTTCCTCTTCCCAGCGATATTTATCTCTTTTATAAAATAGAGCGAATTTAGTCCAACCGCTAGGGCTAAAAAATAAACCATATTTTGCTCTAATGTAATAATTGATTTCTCTTAAAAAGTCAAAATCATAGCCGTTGTCATAGTACACATTGCCATCTTTAAAAGGGCCGTTATTATCGGTTTTTGACTTAAAATTATACTCTATGCAAACATTTTTATCGTTATCTCCATATTCCGTCCAATGTTTAGGCGAAGGGTTTCTTGTCAGGCAATAAATGTAGATTTGCTCTCTATCTTCATCCATCGGTATTTTATATTTGTTATTGCAAAGCCAATTTTTGATTTTTGTATCATAATTATCTGGAATCATCCTGCTTATATTGCCAAGCCTGTACCAAAACTCTTGATATTCCAAAGGGTCGTTTTCCTCATTCTTCTTTAAGCTGGTTAAACGCAAGTCGTTATTTTCTAGCATTTCTATTGCGTGATTTGGAGATTTAAAAGCATATAAAGAATTATTCAAATCTGTAATTATTCTTTGTCCAAAATATTTAGAAAAGGGACAATAATAGTTAAAGATAATCCAAGGCGGATTACTATTTATATAGGTCAAAAACTCTTTATACTTATCAACATTTATGTCTCTGTCCATGGTGTATTTTTTTAACACTCGTTTAATAACATTTATTATATCATCCTTAGTTTCCTCATCCAGCTTTTCTGTATCTGTTAACATTTTTCTCTATCTCCTTTTTCCCCGTTTGTTTTGCCTCGCCAAACTCTTGGGAACACAGAGTCAGGCAAGTTTCGCACCACTCGGCGCAAATTCTTTTTGTTTCAGTTGTCCCGCAGACAACGAACTGAAAACAAGCTGGACTTACTGCCGTTGCTCCTGCCCACTCCGCTGTCGTCGTAGTACATGAGCCGGTAGTAGGCGCTAGTAGCACTGCCCTCCGTACTGCTCCACCAGTAGCCGCCATCTTCGATGCTGCCACCGTAGTAGCCGTAGCCGCCCGGCAGGGCCGAAAAGCCGTAATCGTCCGTGCCATTGCCCTCGTCCCAGCCGCTTGTAGCCTTAAGCTTAGACCCTGCTGTGGAGGCTCCGCCGACAGCAGTCAGCAACTCATCCCACTCCGCATTGGTGGGCAAATGCCAGCCCTGCGGGCAAACCCCTTTATGCGGAAGCAAAAACGGCACATAGCAATTCACTCCACAGCTTGCCGTTCCGTAACGATAATTATTCCAATTCGTTTCCTCATCTACCAGGTCCATTGCAGTCCGCCAATCATACAGGCGGCCGTATCTGGCATTGAGGCAGTCGGAATCGGCCAATTTATCGCCAGAAGCCGGAATGCACTTGCCTACAGTATAACGGCTGCCCGTGTCCCCGTCGTATCTCAAATTCTCCGCCATCCACTCCTGCCCGCCTATAACAAGGGTTTTGTACTCCCTGTCATCCCTGCTGTCGGTCAATTTCCCGTATAGTTTCGTTGCTCCATCGGAGCAGTAGTGCGTTTCGGTGCTGCCGCAGCCAGTAATAGCCGCAACGCTGGAAGAACTCAACTGCACGGACGAGCTTAGCCGCACAGACGAGCTTGAGGGTTCGGCTATGCTGCTGCTGGGAACAGAACTTGAAGAACTTGAGGGCTCGGCTATGCTGCTGCTGGGAACAGAACTTGAAGAACTTGAGGGCTCGGCTATGCTACTGCTGGGAACAGAACTTGAAGAACTTGAGGACTCGGCTACGCTGGATATGCCGCCGATATAATTGCTCCCGTACGGGTCGTAAACATTGTCACGCTCCAGCGACTGACAGCCAAAAAGAAAAAGCAAAGATAAAGCAAGCACTAAAACCATATATGAACTCCTATTCCAGCGGCAAGCAAAACGCCACCCGCCGCAAATGAAATGTTTCTCGCAGTCTTGGCATCGTCAACCGATTTCCAAGCCTTGTTGAAATCCTGCTCGGAAACAGACGCATCCAAATCGCTGTATTTCTTATGCTCGTCAACAGCCGTGCCATGCTGCATATAGCCGTAAACCAAAAGACCCGCCCCAACCGCATCAAGGGCAAGCGCAACCCAAAAGCTGGCATTGCCTTTCTTTTCAACAGCCTCAACCTGAGGGTCAATCTTTTTAGGCGGCTCTTCAGGCTTGGCAACAACTTCAAGCTTCTTCTCTTTCTCCAAAGCAGGCTTGGGAATCTTCTTAAACAGGCTGGGAGCCTTTTCCCGCATCGTTTTAAGCAAACCCATCACATCCCTGCTCTCCGTGACGAAACTGCCCAGAAGATGCCCGCTCATGGACTCGTAAAGCTCAACCGTAAGCGTAAGCATACCGCCAAAATCGCCCACGAAACCCTGCGTAATGTATTCTGCGCCAATCGCCCTGCCAATCTCAACAGCGCAACTCTCAGCCAAGCACTGCGCCTCTTCCGAATCAGGAGGCAGAAGCGATATAATATTGTCTCTGGTAAGAACGGCATAGCTTCCCTGCGGAAGCGTTTCCCGTGCTATGGTACGCAATTCATCCGTGAGATGACGGTATTCCGAAAGCTTCAAGCTCATCTCGCCGCTGGGAACTATTTCCAGAACGGCAACCGTGTTGACGGCGTGAACCAAAGCGGCTAGGAACAGGGGCAAGGCTAGAATTTTGCGTAGATGCGTCATTTTGGGGAATATACAAATCTCATACAAATGTTTTACGGACCCGTTGCACACAGGTGCTATCTTAATCCTGTAAATTATTCAAATTCTGGCCAATTCTGATTCTGACAAAAGGGTATTAAATTATAAATGCTCAATCTCATCTTCCGAAAGGCTTGTCATTCTCGAAATTAAAGTTGCATCAAAGCCTTCGGCCTTCATTTGCCGCGCAGCCTGCAAAAGACGAGCCTCGCCAATAGCAATACCCTCAGCTCTGCCCTCAGCTTTACCCATAGCAATGCCCTCAGCCTTGCCTTCTTTAATGGCGGTCATCCTAATCGCATACTGGTCTCGTTCGTTCCTCATTTCTGCCTCATATTTTGCACGCTCACTTGCTGTAAAATTAGAAATTCGCGCAATGGCGAATATCTTCTCGAACACTTCCTCGCCGAACTGCTCGGGTTTGCAATTCAATTCATGGGCGTGGCAAAGCGAGAATAGAAGCTTGTCCTGCAATGTATGGCATTCATCCAAGCTCTTGGCGAACCGGGTCAGCCTCACAAATGCCATTTTCGCCTTTTTTCACGAAAATAAGCGAAACCCCTTGACGATTTTCAAAAATTTTTCTAAATTTTAGCCACTAAGCAATGCTTGATAGCTCAATGGTAGAGCAATCGGCTGTTAACCGATTGGTTCCAGGTTCGAGTCCTGGTCAAGCAGTATTACTTAACCATCTCCACAACTGTATTTTTTCCCATAACCTTTTCTTTCTTGTATAATCGGCCCGTGCTGTCGTAGTGAAACTGCTCTCCGGCAAGCTCGCCGTCTCTGAAATTCAGCGAATCTTTCAAAATTCCGCTTCTGTACCAAGAACGCCAAGCTCCCTCTTTTTTGCCATTCTCCCAAAAACCCAGCACCAAAGGCCTGGTTGAGCCTTCAGGATAGTCTGCAGTTGTGGTTTTGACTCCGCTTTCATAAGTTTCAATGCGATAATATTCGCCGTTTCCTAGCTTTTTGCGAACTTCTCCGTGAATTCTGTTGTTTTGCCAAGACGTGTCTTCAAAAGAACCTGTTCCGTCTATAAATTCTGTTCTGTCAAGCTGGTAGCCGGTTTCATCGTAAAGCGCCCACTCGCCGTTTCGCATGCTCGCTATCCAATGCTCAACTTTTCGAAGTTTTCCGCTTGCAAAATATTCAACCCACAAACCATTTCGCAGCCCGTTTTCAAAGTGCCCGACTTTGAACAAAGAGCCTCCCGGGTAATAAGACATGAAAACCCCATCAAACTTTCCATTGCGGCACTCCTGATAAAGCAAAGCTTTGCCTTCGTTTGAAAACGACCTGAAATAACCGATTGGATTTGCGGCGTGGCAGGAATTTTCTTCGACCAAAACATTGTTGTAAAGTTTTTTCCATGTTCCTGCAGCGGAGTCGTTTCTGTAAAATTGCTCGCCCATAATTTTTCCATTTTCATCAAAGAGAAGCCATTTGCCGTGTTTCAGTCCGTTTTTGTAAAAGCCTTGCATATAGGGTATTTTTTCTTTTGAGAAAAATGTCCATTTTCCTTCTCTCAAAGAGTCTTTGTAGCCACCGCTTTCCATTACAAAACCCGTTGTGCTCCATTTGCGGTAAGAGCCTTCTGGAACACCGTTTTTGAACGACATCTCTTCTGCTTTTATCCCGTTTCTATACCAGGAATAATACGCTTCTTTTTCGCCTTCTGGAGATACCATGTAAGCTTCTTTGGGAGCATCGTTGTCAAAAACCTCGATAATTTCCAAGCGAGATGGCTCGCAAGATAAGAGAAAAAGAATAAAAATTAGAAATGCTGCCATCCATGCACTCTCAGCTTTTTTCCATCCAAAAAAATGCCATTTCCGCAATTCGCAGTGCCAATTTTATGAATAAAAAATTTCTTTGCTAACTTCAAAATCTGTTTTCTCGCAGACTTCCTCGCTGTAAAAAGCAAGCAATAATCTTCTCCTCCGTTCAGCAGCATATCCCTTGAAACTCCAGGCCAAACAGGGATAAGATTTTTTTCTATTTGAAGCTGAACTTTGGACTGCGCGGAAATATGCTGCAAACTTTCGGAAAGCGAATCGCTTAAGTCTATGCAAGCTCCCATGCCTTTTATCTTTGCGAGAAGCTCGCCTAGTTTCAGCGGCGGTGCTGGAACCGAAGCATACGACTCTGCCGCCGAGCGGCCTGGATAGCCTGTTAGCCATATATCATCGCCAGATTTTGCCGCCGAGCGCAATACAGCTTTGCTCTTTGTTTTCCCGAAAACTGTGACCGAAAAAACTCCGATATTTCCGCCTACTGTGTCTCCGCCTAAGATTTTAACTTTGTGCTTTTTGCAAATTTTTGCAACGGAGTCCGCAATTTCGTCTCTTGTTTTTTTGCTCCAAGCTTTGTTTATGCAAACTGAAAATAGAATTGCTTTTGATGTTCCGCCCATTGCGTTTATATCGGAAAAATTTGAGAGCAGGCATTTTTCAACCGCTTGCGCAGGGGTGCTCCAGTCCAGTCTAAAGTGAGTTCCTTCTACGGACATATCGGCGGAAATAAGATAATATCCAAAAACAAAGGCATCGTCTCCTACGCCTTTTGCAAGGCCGCCAGCTTTGCGAAGCAGGTTGTTAATGAAACCAAACTCACAATTTTGCATAAACTTCTTCCAGCGAAAGCTCGTTCTCTGCCATCATGCAAGCGACGTAATAAAGCGTTTGCGAAAGTTCCAGAGCCAGAGCGTCTTTGCCTTCGTAGCGTGCTGCCATCCAGGATTCCGCTGCTTCTTCCACCAGTTTTTTGCCAATGCCATGAGAACCTTTTTTAAAAAGCTCAGTTGTGCTTTTGCCTTCCGGCATTTTTTCCTTGCGCTCTTTTGCCAAAGCGAAAATTTCTTCAAAAGTCATGGTTATAATTTAGAAAAAGCGTTCCTAAACGTTTTCCTGTGAATTTCGCAGAGTCCGAATTCTTTTATTGCGGTTAAATGAGCTTTTGTTCCGTAGCCTTTGTGCTTTGCAAAGCCGTAGCTTGGAAACTGCTCGCTGTATTTTGCCATCAGATTGTCTCTGTGAACTTTTGCGAAAATAGAGGCCGCTGCTATGCAAGCCACTCTGCCATCCCCTTTGATTATGGGCATTTGCACGGCTTTTTCCATTTCTCTTATGTATAAATTTCCGTCAACCAAAATTTTGTATGGCAAATTTTGCTCTATTAATTGCGAAGTAATTTGCTCCAAAGCTCGCCGCATAGCCAGGAAATCTGCGTTTAAAATGCCTATTTCATCTATTTCCTGAGCGGACGCTTCGCCTATGGAATAGAATTGGCAATAATCTGGGAGTTTTTCAAAGATTTGCTCGCGAAGATTTTCGGATAATTTTTTGGAATCGTTCAAATTATCAGGCAAGGACATCACATTTTTCAGCACTGCGGCAGCAGCAACAACAGGTCCAGCCAAAGGCCCTCTGCCAGCTTCGTCAATGCCAATTAAAACGCAATTTTCATAAAGCTTTCTTAACTTATGTTCAGCTTCTAAAAGAGTTAAATTTCTCGGCAAAAGCGATGCATGGTGAAAATTCATTGTTCGGAATATAGTAATAAAAAAAGGCTCCCCGCCAGAGGCAGGGAGCCATAACCCTTCTAAAAATTATCCAAGCAACCCTAAGACCGATTGCGGCAGCGAGTTGGCCTGCGCCAACATGCTCGTCGCGCTCTGCACCATGATCTGGTTCCTGGTGAAGTTGGTGGTCTCCTTCGCGAAGTCGGTGTCGCGTATGCGGCTCTCGGCGTCCTGGGTGTTGAACTCGAGGTTCGCTATGTTGTTGATCGTGTACTCAAGGCGGTTGATGTAGGTACCGATGTTTGCGCGTATCCCGTTGACGTCTTTGAGCA
>Ga0209755_10000293_pt1 | contig 95855 bp, 80 predicted proteins | sample TergutCo191P1_FD_187301 | JGI IMG/M metagenome (GOLD analysis project Ga0209755, IMG submission 187301) | Cornitermes sp. P1 segment gut microbial communities from Petit-Saut dam, French Guiana - Co191P1 (SPAdes) (version 2) | ecosystem: Host-associated > Arthropoda: Insects > Digestive system... | reverse complement strand
CTAAGTAAATTTGAACGCCTGCAGGATACAGCCCTATTTCATAACCTAAACGTCCTCCGTCATATAAACTCCACATATAAGCGCCGTTGTTTTCATTGAAATCGCCGGTCGTTATACCGTCTATAGACCTTGTAGAACTGTTGACGAAAACTCCGTTTGCAAAAAGTTGATTTTGGGTATAGGCATTTGCCCATGTTCCGGCGAAATCTGACATATCTCCTGCGAGGATTTTCGCGTAAGAGCCGGAGCCTGCGGCTGTTTTTGTTTGCGCTGCGGATAAATCGCCATGCAGGATTTTTTCGGCGTTGGCGGCGGCTAATGCCTCGGCTGCTTGTGTTTCGCTTTTTTTACTGCACGATGTAAAAATTAACACAAAAATTAAAACGCAAATTAAACTAAATTTAAATTTCATATATCTTCTCCTTTATATTTATTTTTTTGTTCAAAATTCTTCTAATAGCTGCGTTTCTGTAAATTGCTGTTTCTTTTCTTCCCAGACGCCGTAATTATTCAATACTCCTGAGGTGAGGATATAAATATCTCTATCAGGATCATAATCCTGATTATCTCTGCGCATTAAAGTTAACTTGCCGTTAATCCATTTATAATCGCTGCTTGTATACATCAAACCTGCGTGTCCGTTATTTGTATGTAAATTTAAAATCTGCCTTTCTTCATTAATGAAAATGTTCGGCAAGCCTGACAATTCTTCATTGTACTCGTATCTTTTTCCTTTTGTATTATAGATGAAATAATTATACCAGAATGTAGAGGTTCCTGATCCGTTATAAATGGCAATGTCCATATACCCGTCAAAATTAAAATCATCAACAGCAATGTTATATGTACTGTCTTCACCGATTGAGTTATACGGATACCAGTCTTCAGGAATATCAAGCGTATGATTGTCGCCGTTATAATCGAAAGTTATATTTTCTGTAAAATAATATCCGCCTTCATCGTTAGAATGATAAAAAACAGTCATGGGGATTATTTGATTTTTAAATGTTACGTTATGCGCAATTTGATATGTCTGCTCAGGCGTTCCCCCTTCTAAAAAAGATAAATCTATATTTAAGGGTTCAGCCTCGCCGCCGGCAGGACCTGTATCTCCGATTTTATATTTCTTTGTTTCACTGTTTTTTGTGCAGGCTGTAAAAGCCACTGCGGTAATTACGATTATGGCAAACCATGTTTGTGTGATTGTTAAAAAATATTTCATGTTAACCTCATATTCAGCTCGGCGTATGCCGAGCGATTTAATCGAACACGAAACTACGTTTCGTGATAACTCCTTTTAGTTAATTAACACTATTACGGTCATATATTCCTTTAACAATATCTATGACATAAGCTCGTGTACCGGCAGTGCCATGACCTACGCCGTCCATTATTATCAGCTTCCAGTTAAATGGCAGATTATAGCGTTCGCAATAATCCTTGCTTGCCTGATAAAAATTCAACATTCTTTCGTAGCGGTTGTTTCCCTGCCGCGCCGCTCCTGCCGAACTTGCAAGCGCCCAATGATTGGGATCATTATCCTGATTGCCGATTAAAATATACATGCGCCTTGCAAAATTTTGATTTATTAAATTTCTGTAAAGAGGAAGTAAATCTCTGATGCCGAGTATATAATCTGTCTGTTCATCAGGGAATGTAATCGTTCCGGTGTTAGCTGCTATCGAATAATCCATTAAACTGCTTTGACTTAACATTGTCGCTCTATGTGTGAATTGAGCCCCTGCGGACTGCCCAAAAAGAATATATTTACCGGCTTGTATATTAAAACGTCTGCAAAAATCAAGATACATATTGTCAATTTCCCGCGGCATCCATCTTTCGGGGTTTTCAATATTGCCCGATATATTTAATCTTTGATATTCAGCGGCAGGAAAAGTGCCCCGCTCAAATTCAGGTACGATAACAATAATATTCTCTGTTTCCGATAAATACCTCATGGTATTAATTGTCCCTTCCGCGTCTGATCTGTCGTTCAGGCTTTCAGGACGCATGGCAAATAAAACTTTTGTTTCATTATTTACGGTTTGCGGCATAGTGTAAAAAATTGTAGTTCTCTTGTCGTTTGCAAGAGTATATGTATAATTTTTGATTTCCGTTCTTTGAGATTGGGAAATACTTCTGATAGTTGTTTGAGGTCTGTATATAGCAGCTTGAACATTAATATTGTTGGAAAATGTAGTGGCAGGAAGCATATCAACAAATTTTACTGTCCAATAGATTGCGCGGCTTGCGTTAGAGCCGGACGGACGGTGAACAATTCCAACTCCAATGTGCGAAAGCCCCCTTCTTAAAATAATATTTCTGTGTGTTTCAGAATTCATATAAGCTGCAACCATTTGTTCCGGCGTGTTGCTGTTTCCTGAGGTGAAAATGTTCCACCATGTCATATTTGTTATACCGGATCTCCTTATTCTTTCCGCATTACTTGAGCCGTCAGAACCTGTGCCGCTTACAAAATTACCCCGAAGCATATCCTCGCTGTGAGCGCGGGCAATAGAAGCAAGCGTATCATGCCAAGCCAATGGCAGTAGATTTTGCTTTGCCCTTTCAATATTGATAAGTTCAACGACACGCCTTTCCTGCGCCGTTGTATTTGAGGTTTGCGCAAACGCTGTTCCCAAAACGCACAGGGCGAATAACGTAATCAAACTTAGTTTCAATTTCATAAATTACCTCTACCCATAAACCTTGCCAAAGACGCCCCTGTTCCCGTCAGAGTCTATGATGATTAGATTCTCCATGTCTGAACTGAATAAAAAGTAATAAGTATTCCAGTCATACTCAACAAACAACCGGCCTTCTGGAGTAAAACCCCAAATGCCGGAGCGGGCGATACGCAAGTATTGATCGCCTTGTTCAAGAACATTTACCGTTTTGTCAGGAAGGAAATCTATTGAAGGAGCTTGCCCAAAGAAATAAACATTTCTCCCGCTTTTAAACATCCATGATCCAAGAACAAAATCATCGCTGGGGGGGCGCAGTTCCCCCTCCCGGTAATACGCATCATAGCTTGAACCAACTGATTCCACAAAAATGCGGTCCATTGTAATATGCGTTGCGACGACATCCCAGCCGTAATCTTCGATGTAGTTTCTAACGGCAACGCCGGCAGGATAAAGCCATACTTCAAAGCCGCCTGCTTCTCCCCCCATATTAACAATCCATTGATAATAAGTTCCGGCTGTATGCTGATCATTTTCATTTCCTATTTTGAATCCGTAAGCTGTTTCCCCGGCATTAAATGTTCCGTTCGCTCTGAGCTGTCTTCTTTCTCCCCGGCCGTTTACCCATGTACCTGCGAATTCGAATAAATCGCCGTATATGATTCCGTCATATAAAGTTGGGTTGTTTGGTTCTTCATAGAAATACATTTCTTCAAACCGCCATTTTACCTTAGAGTCAATCGAAGCGGTTTTCCATTCAACATTACCAGATTCAAAGTATTCTTTTGTTTGTACTGTATTCCAACCTTTTTTTAGGAGCATACCGTCTACATTAACATCTCTATCAACATACCAGAAAGAAATATAAACTGATTCCCATTCACTCTCATTTAATATTAATTGAAATTTTGCAACACGAGCGCCGTCACTGTCAGCGCCGTAAATTTCATAGAAAGTAATGTAATTTGTTTCCCTGTCGCTGATATTATAGTGACTCGGAAAACCTGACATTTCACTGCCGAACCACTCCATTTCGGAATCGGGCGTTTCAGGAAGAGTGAAAGTAAAGCCTCCGTTGGTATAAGAACTTGTATTATTAAATATATTATTCATTCCCATTGCAACGTGTAAATTTGTTATTATCGAATTGAGGGTGTCACCGTTTTCTACCCGTGCTGTTATCACACCGTTAAATGCGCCTCCTATAGCGGTTTTGCTTTTACTTTTCCCTATGTTACACGCTGCAAACAGCAACACGCAGATTGTAAAAATTGCGAATAAATTAAATATCTTTCTCATAATCACTCCTTATTGTTCACTGTTATCTGTTCTTTACCTCACTGTAAAATCAATGCCGGTGGGAGTGTTATTATGAGACAGTGTCGCGATTCTCCATTCTCCGCCCGTTTGCCTTATGACAATTCTTAACTGGTATCGTCCCGGTGTTATGTAATTTGGTATGCTGATATTTCTTACAATGAGCGCAGTTTGTCCGCCTGAGTTTCTTGTTTGTGTGGTTCCTACTCCCATTACTTCTCCCGCAATATTTCCGTTATTATCGACAATTACTACGCCTGTATGCCCTCCGGGAAATGTTTCCTGTCCAATATTCCTTAGTGAAAATGTAACTGAAAATTGCTCATTACGCGTAACGGCAGTACTAGTGGCTGTAAAAGCCGCTAATCCCATACCGTAACCGCCGCCTGGTGTTCCTCTTGCTGTTGTAACATTAAAAGGAATTGCGTTAGGCACATTGTTTCCTACAGCGGATTTTGTAATGATTGCCCAATCACCTCCCTCCGGTCTGACTGCCATTCTTAATCTGTATTGTCCCTGCGCTACTGTATCTGGTACAAAACAATTATTTATTTCGAAAAGACTTGTACTTGCAAGCGGAGCGCGTACTCCCGCGTTATTGTCTCCTATTATTGCGACAATATTGTTATTATTGTTTACTAACGCTACACCCCATCGGCCGCCGTTGAATGTATCCAAAACGCTGTTATTTCTTATCTGCGCTGAAACTGTAAATATTTCATTTTGATTTACTGATGTTTTAGAAACAGAAAAATTATTTAACGCTAGATCGGCGCCTGCGGAAGTACCGCCCCTATCAGGTCTTATATTTGTAACGACATTATGATTATTATAAAATCGTCTGCTTCCTGCATAGTTAAGATTATCAAGTGAATACCAGCCGTCATGTCTGCCGCTCCAACCCCAATTTATATGAAATCTGCCTTGATTGTCGTATCCGTCTATTATAAAAGTATGATCGCTGCCTGGTTCATAACCTGCATAAATTACAGGCAAGCCTGCATCTAACTGTTTTCTTATTAACGCAAACCATTCTGTATCGGTATAAAATCTGCGATCATGCCTTTGTATGCTTCTGTCATATCCAAAATAATTAGTAAATACAACTGCCCAGGAATTTCTATTATTGCCGTTTATAAAATCTCTTCCTCTTGCAACTCCGATATGGTATATAAGCGCAGCAACTGCTTCCCGCTGTTTGTCGTTTGAGTCTCTGCCGTCGCTTCGGTAGCTGTTCAGCATATTAGACCAATCATATGTAAAATTAAAATTCAAGGTTGGCACACGCACTCCATTACTCATTGTATACGCTTCGCTTTGTCCTCTTGCGCGCACAGGGTGATTGTGAAACTTCATTATTTGAGCGGCGGCAACTAAACCGCAAAAACTGCGGTGTCCTTGAGGTAACATATTTTTATACGGCGTTCCTTGACCCCATTTTGTTTGTAACAATGGTCTGACAACAGCATTTGGATTAACCGCTTCTGTTAATAAGGAAGCTATCTCGTTATCGTTTGGAATAATTGCAACGCTTCCTCCGTCTGCTTCCAATGTTTCTTGCGCATATATATTGCCTACAATCAGAGATAAGAAGAACATTGTCAAAAATACAAGATAACCAAATTTTATTTTCATGAATATTTCTTTAATTATTTCCTAAGATGAAACTCTGTCAGCGAAAGAGAACTGTCAAAACCGCTCTCGCCTATATAAAAATATTTTCTTGTATTTCCGTCTATAAAGGATATTCCGCGAGATGGCATTCCGCCGCCGACATTTGTATTTGCTTGAAACGCTTCTCCGTGTTCAGCAGATTTTAATTCGGGGATTGTAAACAATGTGTTTTCAACTATCCATGAATCGGCCTCATAATCATAATCGACAACTATAAAACTAAAATCCTTAATCGTGATGTCTGATGTTATCGCAATCACATCGCCGAGGTTGCCGTGATCTTCGAATTCGTGAACTTTCCTAAAAGTAAAATGCTTATCACGAGAAAATCCTATCTGAATAATTGCATTTCCAGATGAAGCGCCTATATCAGATTCTAAATAAAAATAATCTTTAGGATCATCGGGAAGATCATGCCCATAAGTTAAACGGACTTTTGTATTATCAGTTTTAAGAATACTTCTGCCTAATAAGACATCCACATCGACAGGATATAACAATACCCCAAAACCGCCAAATTCCCCCTCCGATACGTTCCAGTTATATGCGTCTCCATGTTTACAAAAACCGCTTGCTGTTTGTGTTCGATTTGAAGAAATTGTTCCGTTTGAATTAAGCCAGAGTCTCTCGCTTCTTCCGTTTATCCAATATGCCGAAAACTCTGATAAATCACCGTTTAAAATATTATCATAATTAAAGACATTAGGATCATATTCTCCCGCCGCATCTTGTTGCGCCCACATTCTCGCAAAATTCGCCCATTTTTCATCTTCTAAATCTTTTTCACTGTAATATACATCATCGCTTGTCGTAATACGTTCAGCCGCAGAAATAATAAAATAAATACGGTCTTTTGTAATATCTGTTTGAATATTTCCGTAATAATTTACAAATTCGATACCTTTTGGAATAAAATAAACATCATAAGCAAATTCCCCAGGAACAACATTTTCCCACATATAATTACCGGTTGATGATAAAAATAAAAAATTTCTGGATATTTCCATGTTATTAATTGTTCCGTCTGGTTTTAGCTGTACTCTTTCATCATGACCGTTAATCCATGTTCCTTCCCAAATAGATAAATCTCCATTTAAGATTGTGGAGTATTTGCCAGATACATTCTGAGAAGAGTTTTCGGCTTTTTTAGTACAGGCTGTAAAAGCCATTGCGGTAATTGTGATGATTACTGCTACCAGCCAGAGACTGGCAGCACCATTTAATTTAAAGTTTTTCATGTTAACCTCATATTTAACTCGGCGTATGCCGAGCGATTTAATCGAACACGAAACTACGTTTCGTGATAACTCCTTTTATTTTAGTTTCATCCCTCATTTTATCACCTAACCGTAAATGGAATACTTGTCGGACCGCCTTGATAAGAATCCGTCACAATTCTCCAATCATTGCCTGTTGTTCTGACAACCATTCTTAATTGATAACGCCCCGGCGGTACGGTATTGGAGACAACGCAATCCATATTAATAACACTGGTTTGTGATCCAGGATTTCTCGGATCAGCAGAAGAATTTACCAAGCGTATGACTGCCATAATAAGTCCTGCGTCATTTACCAGCGCAGCGCTGTAGTTGCCGCCTGGAAATCTCTCGGAACTTATATTCCTGAATCTGGCGCTGACAGTAAATTGTTCATTTCGAGCTGCGGAAGTTGTACTGGCAGCAAAATCACCTATCGCTATTCCGTAACCGCCGCCCTGTGCAGCTCTTCCTGCCGTAACAGTAATATTAAGAAAGTTGGGTACTCCGCTTCCGACAGCGGATCTTGTCATAATTTTCCATTCTCCGCCTGTCGGTCTTACAGCAATCATTAATCTGTATTGTCCCGGTCTTACTGATCCTGGCACATAACATTGCATTTCTCTCGTACCTGTAGCGCCGGGATTTCGCGCGCTGTAATTCGCAGTTCCGATAATCTCCACTATTCTGCCGTTGTTATCTGTCAACGCGGCAGCCGCTTGTCCGCCCGGGAAAAATCCTGGACTTCTCATATTGACAGTAACAGAAAACGCTTCGTTCACAGATATATTTGTTTTACCGGAAGCAATACTCTCGATAAAAAGTTCATCGCTGCCTGTGCCGCCCTGATTTGGTTTTATATTGATTATTATAAACTGGCTGTTAAACCATCTTCTGTTTCCGCCAGGGTTTATATTGTTCAGAGAATACCATCCGTCATCCTTTCCTCTCCAGCCCATATTTATATGAAACCTTCCCTGACTGTCGTATCCGTCTATTACAAAGGCGTGGTTGCTGTTGTTGCCGGTTCCCCAGTAATAAAGAGGAAGATGCGCATCCAACTGCTGCCGTATTATTGCTTCCCATTCGGCATCGGTATAAAATACACGGGAAAGTCTTTGAATGCTTCTGTCATACCCGAAATTATTTACAAGCAATACTGCATGACCGCCGCCTGCGCCTCTTGCCATACCATAATGATAAAATAATGCAGCTACGGCGCTTCGCTGTCTTTCATTACTGTCTCTGCCGTCAATGCGGTAGCTGTTAAGCATATTGTTCCAATCATACGCGGCATTTAAATCTACAGAAGGGACTGTGATTTTATGCGGACCCAACACTGTGCTTTGTCCGCTTCCCCGCGCCGGATGTCTGTGAAATGCCATTATCTGCACTATCGTAGTAGTTCCGCAATCAGTTACAAGCCGTCCATTTCTGTTGTTGGCTTTCGCGTGATTAGGCAAATATGGGAACAAATCATTATAAGGACTTCCTTGCCCCCATTTTGTTTGTATCAGCGGTCTGACTACGGCGCTAAGATTGGGCTGTGCGGTTAAAAGCGAAGCAAGTTCATCGTCTCCCGGTTCGATATAATCGGTTCCCGAGGCTTCAGGAGCTTCGGCACTGTCGCTTAATTCTTGCGCGTACAACCCAACAGGGTTGTTTAGATTGCCGCCAATCAGAAATAAGAAGAACATTGTCAAAAATGCAAGATAACTAAATCTTAATTTCATACAGAACTCCTTATTCTTCATTGCTCGCTGCGGGGCTCAACAAATCGCGCTTATGAATTCTCCATCCCCGCATCTTATTGAGCATTCCAGCCGGGATTATGGCATCGAGTTAATTCAATCCAACCTGTGCCGTGTATTAACAAGTCGATATTATTGGGATCGATTGTTTCATACTCCGAATATTCAGTAAAATCATTAGGCGTCCAGCCGGATTCAAAATCAATAAATTGTTTATATTGAAGCGTTAAGTTATATTTACCCCTGGCGTCTATTGACAAACTCCATGTGCCGTCGTGCTTTTGATATAAATCGCCTTTTTTATAATAGCCGTCTGCGGTAAAGATATAATGCTCCTGTCCGTGACAACTGTCTGTAATTGATCTGGAATGCCATTCCCCTGTCAACTCGGCTGGTTCCCGCACTTTTGATTGTGAAGCAGCTTCGCCTACGCGGTAATATATTTCATCTGAACGATAAGCAACATCAACTTCAGGATAGAACATACGCGCTTTTGATGTATCGGTTGAGATTTTACCATTGCCGCCCATTACTTCTACTCCAACAGGATATAATTGAGCATTAAAAGCGCCGCGTCCCATGCCTTCATAATTTAATATACTTACAAGCCAATAATAAGAATCATTGTCCAATCTTTGAAAACCTGAAGCAGCTCTGGCATCATTACTGCCTTCTTTGTAAACAGTTCCGTCTGCTCTGACTTCTTGTTTTACACCTTCACCATTTACCCATATTCCCGCAAATGCGGATAAATCTCCGTTCAGGATTTCAGGGTGCGGATTGGCTGTTTGCGTTACAACTGTTTGTGTTTGTTCCGCTGTCGCTGTTTGCGATTGTGTTTCGCTTTTTTTACTGCAAGCCGTAAAAGCTGTTGCAATAACTACAACTAATAAAATAAATCTTTTCATTTTCATAACACCTTTCTATTGACTTAAATGCGCTGATATTCGAAATGCGGCTTCTGTTACATCGCGGACATAAGATGATGCTTCCAAAATATAGACAGTATTAGGCTGTGCCGCGATTTCAAATCTTGAATGATATTCACCGCTGTCGTCAATGCTTGATGTAATAAACTGCTGCCCGTTATAGACATCCAGCAATATTTCAACTTCGCTTTCGATTACCAATGATATATAAAACGTATCAACCGATCTTATGTTAAAACGCTCTTTCCAGTCTCTTCCCACAACTCCTGTAACTGATGATCCGGCGCGCAGTTCCTCATATTCAAGCGCGGTTTGCGCTTCGCCTTGCCGATAATAGACTTGATTACTGTAGCGTCTGTCGATAGCAATACGGTCTTTTGTTGTATCGGTTTGAACACGCCGATTATCTTCGTCTGTTACTTCCACTCCGGCAGGAAACAGAAATACCGGCATACTAACGATTCCAGTAGATAAATCCCATGAATAAGCATCGCCAATTTTTTTAATATTGGATACAGAATAACCTATGTCTTGAAGGAGTCCGTCTTTTGTTAGGTCTACCCAGCCGCCGCCATGATCATTTACCCATCTTCCGGCAAATTCGGAAAAATCACCGCTGAGGATTTTTGCATACAACCCGTTAGGGTCGTAGGGATCGGCAGTTAATGTTACGGCTATTTGTGTTTGTTCTGCCGTTGTTGTCTGCGGTTGCGTTTCGCTTTTTTTTGTGCAGACTGTAAAAGCCATTGCAGTTATTATTATTACTGCAACTAATAAAACAAATCTTTTCATTTTATATTCCCCTTTAATTATTCGTTAATTACCTTCAAACGGAATTTTTATTATAGTACCGGCAAGCTCAGAAAGAGTGCCCGGTTCTCCGTCCATTATTCCCATGCCGAAATAAAAGCTACCGTTATGTTCTTCAAATGAGCGCGCAAAAGTGCCAAAGCGGAAACTGCAAACTGTTTCAAAATTTATTAAGTTGCTAGTCTTGTACACAATTACGGTATAATCATTTCCATTTTTTACATTGGCAAGTATATAAGCAAATGTATCATTGTTTCGGCTGATAATGTCTATTGCCTCGGCAGACAGGTTTGGTAAACTGGCTGTAGAAATTTTACTTGCAGTAGAAAAACTACTTGCATAATGCAACCCCGCAGGTTCTTCCCATCTATCGTTAGTTTCACCTTGTTTATACAAAATAAAAGCAATTGAATTTCTTATAAAAGAATATTTTCTTATAATGTATCGGGCGTCATCCAATACCTCAGAAAAAATCCCAAGTACTGTAGTGCTATCTGTTGTGCTGTTGTTTGCGTCTATAACTCTGCCGCGCAATCTGGTTTGAGGCTGTCCTGCGGTTGTTACTCTCCTCGCGCTGTCTCCGGCAAAGGCATACAAGCGGTTTCCCCATGCTATCAATGAATAATTTCGCGCTGTATTTGTTAAGTTTGCAGGAGCCAACCAGCTATTGCCATCATCAGAGGAATACATAATTCCAACGGAACCTTCTACATCAGAATTGCCGCCAATACCTGTATACAATTTTCCGTTAAAGCCGATAATATCAAGAACGTGTATTCCGCCGGGTATGGCTGGTTTTTTCAGCCATGTGCCGTCTGTCTGCCTGATATAATAATTGCCCCAATCCCAGCCTTGTGTGCTGGGTGCGCCGACTGTACCTCTGGCATCTGTTCCGGGAGCGTAAAGCCTGCCGTTAATTTCCCGAAAAATCCATAGCTGTTCATCGTCAGCGCCGTTTGGTCTGCGTGTGCTAACGCCATTTACATTTACATATACTTCTTCCCTGACAAATTGATCTGCCGCTGTATCTATTGCGATAATCGGTATTGGTCCTTTGTTTACCGCGCCGGAAGGAGAAGAGTTTGTCCAGCTTCCGTATCCTATGTAAATACGGTTTCCAAAGAGATGCATATCCCAAATGTTACGGGCATAAGCAAAGTTAACGGAATTGCTGCCTGTTATATGCTCTTTAATATTGCCTAGATATTTAATACTGCTGTCTGTTGTATTGTTATTGCTGTTGCTGTTATTTTTTTTATCATCTCCATGTAGTATGTCGCATGTTGAAGATAAAAACAAGCAAACTGCGAATATTGCGATTAAGCACGATTTTAGTTTCAAATTCATCTCCTATCAAGTTGATTTCTCAACTCCTGCATTTCCAATTCCCGTATTTCTTCCGCCCTTCCTTCCTTGTTTGTGGTTGAGTAATTCGGTCCTACTGGTCCGAATAAAGAATCTAATGACTCATTGTTTTGGGTTCTGCTTGTGTTCGTGTTTGTATTTGTGTTTACTGGTGAATTTGACTGCGCGCCTTGATTTGTTTTAAGTACGCTTAGAATATCATTAAAAACCGAAGCGGCGTTTTCGTTTATTGTGAATATTACCACTGCGATTACCGCTATTGCAATTAAAATAATCTTTGTTAGTTTTTTCCTATTCATATTTTCTCCATTTAACAGCAGCACCTTTTACACTGGATTCATCCATGTTTAATCTTCTTTTATTTACAAATAATAAACCTCAGCATTGCCGCGGCGAACACTAATGCGTCCTGTCCGCTGTTTCTGACTTCGCCGACTTTTACGCCGTTTTTGTCATACGCAATTCCTGTTTCGCCCTCTACTTTAATATTGCCGATTCTTAATTTTTCAGCTTCATCTTTACCTGAGCTTTTTATAACGCCTTTATATTCTTCTACAAATTTATAACTAAAGTCGCGTAAAACAATTCCGTCCGTTGTGACCATTCCGCCGTTATGCTGCACTATATCTCCGTGATCTGTGCTGAATTGACCGTAAGGAATTCCAAGATTTTGGTAATAAGAAGTGCTCATTAAGAAAATCCTCGCGAGAGCTTCTCTGTGTTTTTCGTCGAAGATAACGAATCCGGCTCTTTGCGGGTTTTTGTCAATAGAACCTATCTTATTGCCGATAGCGTCATAGCATATAACAGGCAGTTTTTTTACTTTTGATTCTATGTCGGCTTTGATCTTTTGTTCAAAATTATCCCAATAAGCGGAATCATCAAAACTTAAATTATCTGTATCTCCCCTGTATAAATAAACATTTGATTTAAACGGAGCGGTTTTACCAAACCCTGTATCAAAGCCCGTCACCTTAACGCCATCTGGGACTGTGACTCCAATAATTTTATTACCGTCAAACGAATTGTTTCCCGCAGCCGGCACTTTGCCGCCGATTATTACTTTTCTGATTTCATTGGCGCCAAAAGCGTATGCGCCTATTTCTGTTTTTCCGCGAATCATCACGCCTGTAAGTTTATTGGAATAGAACACGCTGTCTCCTATCTTTGAAACCGATTCAGGGATTGTTAAATCGCCTGTAATTTTGTTATTTGTAAACGCTTCATCATCTATTATTGTAATAGTTGAAGGAAGAGGAATGTCTTCAACCTTCTCAAATTTATTATAGCTGAACGCGTTTTTCCCGATAGTTTCAACGCCTTCGCCTAAAGTTATGCGCATAAGCTCATTTTTGGCAAATGCTTCATTCCCGATTTTTTTAACGCTGCCGGGAACTGTAATTTCTGTAAGTTTGTTGCTGTAAAAAGCTCTGTTTCCAATCGTTTTTAAATTGACAGGAAGAGTAACAGATGTAAGTTTAGCGTCTGTAAACGCCCTTTCTCCTATCTTTGTAAGGCTGTCGGGAAATGCAACGCTTTCTATAAAATTTTCATCAAACGCGTTTTTACCGATCTCGGTAACGCCTTCGGGGAATACAACGCTTTTAAACTGATTGCCTAAAAACGCGTTATCTCCGATAGTTTTTACGCCGCTTGAAAATGTAACGCTTCCAATTCTGCTTCTTGCGAATGCGTTGTCCTCTATTTTTTTCATGCTGCCAGGAATTACAATATTGGCAACAGTGCTTACGGTCTCGCTGAATTTGGTTTGCTTTTCAAACGCGCTTTCGCCGACAGATTTAACGCCGTCCTCAAGCACAATGCTTGTAAACGCGTTATTCGCAAACGCGAATTTTCCGACAGACGCAACATTCCCGGGAATTGTTACGGCTGTAAGCGCGTTTTTAGAGAACGCCCATTCCCCTATACTAGTAACGCTTGAGGGAATTGTTACGCTTGTAATTCCTTTTTCGTGAAACGCCTTTTCGCCGATTTCTGTAACAGGAAGTCCTTGAATCTGCGCGGGGATTTGAACGCCTACATTCAATTTTATAAACCCTGTAATTAAAATGGAGTTTCCGTTTACTTTATAAAGAAAATCGCCTTCTTTTTGAATATTTAAAGCCGCGTATTCCTTCGCTTTCTTTTCTGAATGCTGCTGAGAATATTTAAAATTAGAAACTTTTTTCTGATCCTCTGAAGCGGAACTGAAAACAGGTTCTGCAAGAGAAGTTCTGCTGCCGCAGGTTTGGCAAAACCATATTTTGGGATCAATCGCGCTTGCGCAAGTTTCGCATAACACGGCTTGCACAGGAGAGGGCTTGGAAGGCTGAATCGGCTGCGCGGATGTTTGACCTGCGGGCTTTGCCTGACTTGCAGTAGTGCCTGCACTAGTGCAGGCACTTGGAGTTTGTATTTTCCCTGTATTAACCGGCGAAAAGGTTTGCTTCTGCGGTTTGGCAGCCTTTGTTTTCTTCTTTTTGGATGCTTTTTTTGAAAGACCTATCAATTCCAAAATAAGTTTTATTATGGCGTTCATATACTCCCCTTATTTTTATTACTTATAAAACACACACAACAATCATAGAACGATTTTATTAATAAAAAACACGCCTGACACTGTTTGAGCGTCAGGCGTTTTTCATTAATTTATGTAAATATTATTTGATCTATTCCCAATCACTTCCCAAACTAAATGATACAGTTGTTGTTTTACCTCTTCTTACTATTACATTGGTTTTCTTTTTCCAATCTAAATGTTGACCATAATCATTATGATAATACGTAACTATTAATTTATATGTACCGCTTGGCAGTGTAAAATCATGATATTGATTATAATTAAATATATCAAAAGCCTGAGTTTGTACTGTTTCGTCTGTTGTTGTTAAAACTTTTATATTTTTTATTTCACCTTCAGATATTTCAGATGGTATCCCATTTATAACTTTTAAAATTCCAGTTACTGCAGCAGAATCAATATCAGAATTAGTGAAGGTTACAGTACTATTTGATGATACATTTACATCCATTATTGTGTATGTATCCAAATCCGAATCAGTTATTCTAATATCGTATGTACCCGGATTAATATTTAAAATTTTAGATTGGCTGTTATTAATAAACTCGCTGTCTCCAAGTTTGTTTGTCCCCCATGAGCTATCTGTTGAAAGAGAAACTTGCAGTTTATTAATCTGATAACCGGTGTTGTTTGTAATTGTTAGATTTACAGTAGTATCGCCGCCGCCATTCTCCGGATCGCAGGCTGTCATCGAGAATCCAATTAACGCAATTACAGAAAAAATCGCTGTAATTTGTAATGCTTTAAATAACCTTGATTTAATTTTCATAAAAAAACCTCCTTATTTATGAAACTTGTATTTAGTGTAATATTTTAAGTTTCTAAACAAGGGAAAAAAGTACAGTCTTAACTGGACTTTTGGACAGTTCCAGCTGTCCCTTTGGACAGCACTGTCCTTTTAGACAGCACTGGACATTTGGATAGGCGATTTAGGCACTATTAACCCCTGGCTTACCGCGTATATGGCAAATTTTGAGATGCTGTCAAAACCGGATTTATCCAGAATCGAAGTTATATACTGTTTAACCATGGATTCTGATACTCCCAAATTTTTCGCTATTTCATCGCGGGAAGTTCCCTGACATACATAGTTGATTATAGCAAGCTCTTTTTCCGTAAAAACATGTGCAAAAGGCGATATATCGGCGGGACTTGGGTAAATACCGGCTCCTTTCATGGTGCTTCGAATGACATATAAAAGGTGCTCTATTCCCGAACTTTTATGCAGGTAACTGTGCGCTTTTATTTTCATTGCTTCCTCAATAAAAGTTATTTCAGGGTAACTTGTCATTACTATAACTTTTATATCCGGCATTTCCTCGCGTATCTGTTTTGCGAATTGCAGCCCTGAAGTGCCCGACTTTGTTACAATATCTATTAAAATTAAATCCGGTTTTAACTCGGCGCACAAACCCGGCGCTTTTGAAGCGTCATCAGAAACGCCTGAAACTTCCATATCACCCTGTTTGCTGATATGCTCTTCCAATAGATCGCGCATTAAAATTTGATCTTCAACTATTACAATTCTAACCATTCATTAATCCTTTCGAGCGCTTTTTCATTGTTATCGTCCATAAGCGCGTCGTATATGCTGAAATATTTTTCACGTTCAGAAGGAGAAAGTTCCGCCGTTCCAAGTTCTTTTACCGTTTTTCCTGATTTTACTGTATCGCCTTCAAGGATTGCTTTTTGCAGCTGTTTTACAATTTCAATTGCGGCAGGCTCATCACATGTATGCCTGCGCATCCATAAATCAAATTCCTCGCAGCAGGGTCTTAGCATACTTCGGATTTTATCTTTATCTTTATTTTTAGCTGCGTTTATAATTATATTTGTCTTTTCTAAAAGCGGTTCTGATTCAGAATACATCTGCGCGCTAAGCATTGTATTAAGAGATTCAAGCAAATCATTTAAACGCTTATAATATTCATCGTCAATTTCATTGCTAATTTCAAAAGCGGCGCAAATATGGCTTAGAACATTAATGCGCTGTCCTACAATCTCCTTCGAAAAAACCGCGCTGTACTCTCCTCTCTCTGACGCATTTTCTCCGCTATCCGATAATTGTTTTTTTATAACTTCATTCAGTGTCTGCTGATCCACAGGTTTCGCGATAAAGTCCGTAAAACCCTGTTTTAGATAATATTCCTTCATACCGCGCAAAGCGTTCGCGGTTAAAACTATTATAGGGATATTCGCATAACGCTCATTGCTTTTTATTATTTTCATGGCTTCTATTCCGTCCATTCCCGGCATCATGTGATCCATAAAAATTAAATCGTATAACGCATCCTGTTTGTCCATGTCTTCTATTTTATCAAGAGCCTCCTGTCCGCAGGAAGCTGTATCAACCTTTATGCCGTATGGTTTTAACTGTTCTCTGATTAATAAAAGATTGTTCAGATGATCGTCTACCGCAAGAATTTTATATTGGCAATGAATCCCATCTTTTTCTTTATACGTTTCACAAGACGCGTATCCTTCTTTTATTACCGGCGCATGATTTGAAAACGAAATATGCTGACAGCGGCGCAGCGCGGATGCGGTATCTTCTCCTATAATTGAGGAATCGTTGCGCTCCTGAATAATATGAGCTGTAAAACAAGAACCTTGTCCGTATTCGCTTTCTACGGCAATATCGCCGCCCATCATCTGCGCTATTTTCTTTGAAATTGAAAGACCAAGACCTGTGCCTTCAACTTCCCTGTTTGTTCGGGTGTCGAGCTGTTTATAATCATTAAACAATTTGGTGATATCTTCGTCTCTTATGCCAATCCCGGTATCCCTTACAGCAAAAAATACAATAACCTGATTAGCCTGCGTCTCTTTAAACGTTATTGTTAATTTAACTATCCCCTCTCTTGTATATTTTATGGCGTTTGAAAGAAGATTGTTCATTATTTGTTTGATACGAAGTTCATCGCCTGTAAGTTTTGCAGGAAAGCCCGCGTCAATTTCAAGAGAAAATTGTATGAACTTTGATCCTATCCTTATAATATTCATATCTACAGTGCTGCTTATCATTGAGGCGGTATCGTATTCATCGGGAGTAATTTCAAATTTTCCAGAATCAAGTTTTGATAAATCCAGTATATCGTTGATGATCCTTAGAAGATGCAAACCTGATTGGTGTATGCGTGTGACATTTTCTTTTGCGTCATTTTGTATCGGTTTATTCAATTCAATCTCGGAAAAGCCGATAATCGTGTTCAGCGGCGTGCGCAGTTCATGGCTCATTGCCGCGAGAAAATCGCTTTTAGCCCGGGAAGCGATTTCTGATTTCTTGTTTGCTTCAATCAGCCGCACATTTTGTCTCTCTAAGGCGGTTTCTGAACTGGCGATATAAATATTAATCACAATCAGAATAAATAAAATTAAAAACAGCATGCTGAAAAACACCATATTCATAGACCGGTTAACCGCCAAAAGTCCTGGAAGCGGGTAACTTACGGCTAAAAACCATTCCATTTCCGGAATTGAGCTGACTAGAAATATTTTATCGTCGTAAATAAAATAGCGGCTTTCACCGCTTGAAAGATTGCGCGCAATCTCAAGAATCTCAGTCCCGGTCTCGCCTAAATGCTCATCAAGACGCGCTTTTTTGTAAACAATATCGTAATTCGCGGCTGATGTTATTTCATCAAATTTATTAAAAGTATAAGGCGTAATATTTACATCGAAATCCTTGTAAGCGTTAACAATAAAATCGGAGAACTCGCTTAGGTTTATGCCTGTGCCGAGCATTCCCAAAGGATTATCCCTGTTTTCATTTTCATTGAATACCGGAACATTAATCCAAAGATTAATTTGCTGCATATTCGGATTGTAATTAATATTAAAGTTATACCTCTCTGTCCTGTAAAGAGTTAAATTATACCAATATGAAACAGGATCATCAGGATCTACAACATACGGATCATTGCCTGTAGAATAAAATATTTTATCAACATCATTAACCCAAAAAACAACTTTAAGTTCAAAGTGTTCCTGGTATGAATCAAATTCGATACGCGCTAATGATTCAAGCTCAGAATCAAAGGGATTTAAAAAATACTGGCGGATTACAGGCGTATTCGCCAATTTACGCACCAGAGCCAGCTCGCTGTTTACAATGGAAGCCAGCCTGAGCCGAATTGTTTCAGAGGCGATAGAGAGCTGCTGTCTAATAAACGAATGGTTAATTTGACGCGCGGAAATTGTATATGCCGCGATTGCTATTAATGAAATAAGCATAAAAAAGATCAGAGAAAATAAAATGAATGTTCTTTTATTTATTATCAAGAGGAGATCCTTTTTAGAGCTTTAATGCCGTTATTATAGCAATAAATCACATAATTGTAAATAAACAGCGTTGATAGTTAATTATTGACAAATTCCCTGTCTGCCTTTAAAATGAACCTAAAATACACTGCGAAGGCTCAATGTCTGAAAGAATCTTTTTAAAACGTCTTACAGAAGAAGTTCTGCCCGAAACTTCGATTCTGGACATCTCCGGCGGCGGCAAAGTCATAATAATAAGCGATTTACACATGGGAACAGGCATAAGGGACGATCTTTACCATAACGGCGAGATGCTCACCCGCATTCTGGAAGATCATTATTTCAAACACGGCTGGATTCTTGTTTTAAACGGCGATATCGAAGAGCTGCAAAGGTTTTCGCTCGATCAAATCAGAGAAAATTGGGCCGGCCTTTACAGGGTTTTTAATCTTTTTTCCAATGAAAACCGCCTGTATAAAATAATCGGCAACCACGATGAACCTCTCATTTTAAAACGCCGAATGTCTTACCCCTACGCTATTCACAATGTTATAAAGATTGAAACAGGCATCGTTAGCGCGTACGTTTTCCACGGACATCAATTATCATCCTTTTATCTTACTTTCAACAGAATTTTCGGCGTTTTAATAAAACTCTTCCTAAAACCTTTCGGCATTAAGAATATAACGGATTCGCGCAGCCCGCTTAAGCGTTTCCAAATTGAAAAAATGGCGTACGCCTTTTCAATGAAGAATAACTGCCTGTCCGTCATCGGGCATACCCACCGCGCCCTGTTTGAATCTTTAGGCAGGTTTGACTACATCAAATTTGAGATTGAGCGTCTTTGCAGGGATTATCCCGCTTCAAAAGGAGAGGATCGCAGCCGTATAGAAAACGAGGTTACGGCTCTTCGCAGAGAGTTAGGTAAACTTAAACGAAAGGAAAGGAGAGATGTGCTTCGCCAGAGCCTTTACGGCGATGAACTACCCGTCCCGTGCCTTTTCAATTCGGGATGCACCATAGGTAAAAAAGGCCTTACGGCTATTGAAATGACAAATGAGGATATTGCCCTTATTTACTGGTTTACAGAAGGAAAAAGCAAGAAATTCGTCACACGCGGCGGTTATGAAATTGAGGGTATCCCGGGAAGGCCGTATCACCGCGTTGTATTAAATCAAAACAGGCTGGATTATATTAACGCGCGCATTAAACTGCTTGGAAATCAATCAGGCACCGCCGATAATGGGGAAGTATGAATAATTTATTAGTTTTATATGCCGGAAACCTTCCAAATCTGGCTTTTGAGCCTCTCTTTAACGGCAAAAACGCCGTTGAATTGTCTGTCGAACAGGCAAAAAAGTTCCCGGATGTCAAAAAAACGGTTCTTCTCGCCTGCAGCGGGGATTTTTCCTTCCTGAACGGAGTTGAAATAGAGCAAAATGATTGGACAAAAAGAAGCCTTCTTGAAAAGATATCTGCATTACAGGCCGATTTTGACTGCATTTACTTCGCATTCGCTGATTGCCCCTTTCTTGATCCGTCATTAGCGGAGCTGATCGCGCAGAGGCACATTAAATACGCCGCCGAATATTCCTATGCCGACGGATGGCCCTTCGGTATCGCGCCTGAAATCCTTTCCCCGGGAACCGCCGGTATTTTAGCGAAAATATTAGGCGGCGAAGACGGCCCTGTAGAGAGAGATATGCTTTTTTCCGTTATTCAAAAGGACATAAACGCATTTGATATCGAAGCGGAAATCTCTTCTGTCGATCTTCGCTGTCACAGAATAAATTTATGCGCGGATTCAAAGCGTAATTTTTTACTTCTTAAAAATTTCCTTGCCGCGGCAGATAATAAAATTCCTGATGCGGCGGAAATCGAAAAAATAATCGAGAATCAAAGCGAGATACTCAGAACGCTTCCCATTTTCTACCCGATTCAGGTTTACGGCGGCTGCCCGCAGAAATGTTCTATCTGCCCGTATCCTGCCTTTACAGATTCACAGGAACGAAAAGATTTTATGGAAAGCGGCAAATTCAATTCGCTTCTTGATAAAATTATTTCTTTTTCAGGAGACGCGGTAATCGATCTTTCACTCTGGGGAGAACTCAGCCTTCATCCTGAAAAAATGAAATTAATTGAAGATGTTATATCACGCGGCGAACTTTCGCTTGTCATTGAGACATCGGGTCTTGGCTGGAAAGACGAAGAACTGGAAAAATGCGCCGGATTATCTCAAAACGCGGGCAAGAGAAAAAATCCGCTTCCAGCAGTTTCATGGATTGTATCGTTGGACAGCGCGGATCCCAAACGCTATTCACAGCTTCGCACAGCGGGTTTTGCGCAAGCCGAAGCCTGCGCGAAAAAACTTTTATCGCTTTTCCCGAAAGACTGCTACATGCAGGCGGTTCGAATAAAAGACGCTCATGATGACACTGAAAAATTTTACCGTTACTGGAAAGAAAATACTCCAAACGGTGAAAGAAATATCATCATACAAAAATATGACGACTTTTGCGGAAGTTTGGAGAAGAAGCAGGCTTCCGACATTTCGCCTGTTATACGCCAACCATGCTGGCATATGATGAGAGATCTTCCCGTTCTTTTAAACGGCGATGTTCCGCTGTGCAAAGAAGATTTATCTGTATTTAAAGGCGAAAGAAATCGAATTCTTGGAAATGTATTTGCGGATTCTTTGGAAAACATCTGGCAAAACGGCTGCAATTACTACAATGAACAGTGTAAAAAGAACTATACACAGATATGCGCGGACTGCGATGAATACTATACCTACAATTTTTAATCAAACTGTTACTCAGTATACCGCGGTCGGCGGCAAGGAACGAATCGCCTCAACTGGAATTTCCGCCGTTATTCTCAACCGCACAGGACAGCATCAGCGCAGATCGTTTTTTACCGATCTTGAAAAAACGGGATTTGACAATATAATCTCGGTTGAATCCTGCGCTCCTCATTACGATATTGAGGAACTTTCAGGGCGTTTCCCGTTTGTCCGATTCATTCTGCCTGAAAGAGAGTTAAATCTCGGCGAACAGATTAATCTTGCCGCCTCCGAAATTGATAATCCTCTTTTCTTTGTTATTCGAAGCGACATGAAATTTATCGCCGGCGGAACGGCAAAACGCATGGCTGAAAGACTTGTGGTAACCGCGGGAGAAGCGGGCGAAAATGATGTTAAACCGGGTTTTAAAAGATTATGCACAGTCCCTGTTATCATGAACGTAAATTATGAAATAATGCCCACTTTAGCCGCCCCTGTAACACAGCGAAAAAAAATGAAACCCATTTATATTGAGCCTCACATCGAAGGAGAGCTTAGCCTCTATCCGTTCGACGCTGTCGGCATATATGACAAAACGCGTTTTATCCAAACAGGCGGATTCGATATAACAATAAAAAACAATTACTGGCAGTTAATGGATTTCGGTTTCAGAAGCCATCTTTGGGGCGAAGAAATCGCTCTCAGCCTTCAGTTAAAACTTTCGTATAACGGAGAGCTGCCTTCGCAGGATACGACTATAAATCATGATTACAAGCGTTTCTATCTTAAAAACCTCGCTCCCGTATTCAGAAACGATTACGCGCATTTGCCTTTATACTGTTTCCCTCCATTCGTTTTTAAAACGGGAGAAGATCTTCCTTCCGCGTGGGATGAATTTAAAGAATGCAGAAAATGGATTATAAAAAATAAATACAGATGGAAGAATGACGCGCGCGCCGTAATAAACCAGTGGGAAAAACAGGGAGTTTAAATTGACAGCAATTGTATTGCAGGCGCGCCTTGATTCTTCAAGGCTCCCGGGAAAAGCCCTTCTTAATCTGGAAGATAAGCCTGTAATATTGCGCGTAATGCAGGCGCTTTCCGATATTCCATGCGATTTAAAAATCCTCGCGTGCACGGAAGATTCCCTAAGCTCTTTTTCACCTCTCGCCGAAGAGGCTGGTTTTTCAGTCTTCGCCGGTCCCAAAGATGATGTTTTAGAACGCTACTGCCGGGTTATCAGAAAATATTCGATCGACCGCGTAATCAGGGCAACCGGCGATAATCCCTTCGTATTCGCCGACGCCGCCGCCTTGATTAACAGCGAAGCCGTCTCTTTAAACGCGGATTACGCCGGTTACTTGAATCTCCCCTACGGCGCAGGCGTGGAATCTGTCGCCGCCTGTTCTCTCCTTCGCGCCGCTGACGAAGCCTCTTTGCAGAATGAACGCGAGCATGTATGCCCTTATTTATACAATCACCCGGAAATATTCAAAATTCACCGCCCGCAGGCGCCTGATTACTGGAATTTTCCCGATATTCGCTTAACAATTGATACGCAGAAAGATTTTGATAATGCTTCTATACTTTATACAGCGTTAAAAAATGATAAAAAACGGTATAATGGTTCATCTATCATAAATGTTTATCGGAATTGTTTCGATCAGAGCTAAAGCGCAAACACGGAGGGTTCTAAAAAATGTTGATTGTTCCTTGCTGTGAAAGAGGGCGCGGAGGCGGACATCTAACGCGCTGCATATCACTTGCGAAGGAATTGCGCGCGATCGGGCGCGAAGCGATGCTCTATCTTCATGATCAAAATGAAAATATCGCTAAACTTCTTGAAACGATGGATTTTAACACAGCATGGACGGTAACAGATCTTTCTTCTTTGCCGAAAATTGATTTTATTATACTGGATCGTTTTAAAACGCCGCGCGATGAACTTTTAAACTGGAAAAAAACCGCTCCCGTTATCGGCATAGACGAAGGCGGTTCCTCCCGCGGCGATTTCGATTTTTTAATTGATATGCTAATCCCTGAGAACTTTTTAAAACCTGCGGCTAATATCACATCACCAAAATTATTAATTAAGAATTTAAACACGGTGTACACAGAGTCACATGGAGTAAGAAAAGAATATCGTCCCATTAACTCCGTGAACTCCGTGGTTTCCTCTTCTTTAAAAATCCTTATCTCCTTCGGGCAGGAAGATTCCGCAGAGCTTGGATTAAAAACAATTCGGATGCTCAGTTCAATTAAAAATAAATCTTCATTGAATATTACATTGCTAAGAGGCGCACTGGCGTCAGCTTCGCAAATACCGCAGGATATTAATGTCATAGAAAATATTCCAAACCTTGCCGAGCATTTGCACGAATATGATGTTGTTATAACACATTACGGGCTTACCGCTTACGAAGCGCTTTTCGCAGGATGCGAAGTATTTCTCGATCACCCTACCCCATATCATAAAAAATTGGCAAAAGCCGCAGGATTTAAAACTTTTACACAGAAGAATTTTACAGCGGAGGTCACGGAGTTACACGGAGGAAGAAAAAGCAAACAAAGCGCAAACTGTGTGAAACTCTATGGTTTAAATTTTGAAAATGAAACATTAGCCGGACTAATAAATAATTTTGCGCCAATAGTCAGCAGATCCTGCCCTGTCTGCAACTCGGAAAACACATATGTAATAGCCCGTTTCAGCGATCGCACATACAGACACTGTTCAAGAGGCGGTCTTATTTTTATGGATAGATTATATCCGCCTCCAATTGAGTACGAAAAAGAATATTTTTTTGAGTCTTATAGGAAACAATACGGTAAAACATATTTAGAAGATTTTGATAATATCAAACAAGCCGGAATGAAACGCATAAAAAGAATTAATTCTCTTCTTTGCCTGCGGCGGAATAAACCTGATAACCTGACTTTACTCGATATCGGCTGCGCGTACGGTCCTTTCCTTGACGCTGCGCGCGATGAAGGTTATTCGGTTTTCGGCATAGACCCCGTAAAGGACGCGGTTGATTATGTAAAACAGAAACTTGGCATTGAAGCTGAACAGGGGTTATTCCCTTTTAGTTATTCCGCGCTGAGCGATTCTCATCAATACACAGTTATCACTCTTTGGTATGTAATCGAGCATTTTACAGAATGTAAAATAATACTTAATGAATTAAAAAGAGTATTAAAACCCGGCGGCATTTTGGCTTTTTCAACGCCTTCATTCTCGGGCATCACAGGATCATCTAATTTAAAAAAATTCCTGTCAGAAAGCCCAGCCGACCACTTTACAGTCTGGTCGCCTAAAATTGTAAAAAAAATACTCTTTCACACCGGTTTTAAGGTAAAAAAAATTGTTGTTACAGGGCATCATCCCGAGAGGTTTCCTGTCTTCGGAAAATACGCAAAAAGTAATAAAAGTTTTATTTATTTCATTTTATTATTAATCAGCAGAATATTCAAACTCGGCGACACCTTCGAAGTTTATGCGGTAAAAAAAGCAGAGGAATAAACTTCCAATTCAATTGACAATCTGTGTGAAACAGCCGATTTATAAATAATATGAAAGAAACAATCATTATCCTTGGCGCGGGTGTCATGCAGGGACCCGTTATAAATATCGCAAAAGAACTTGGCTTTTTTACAATCGCTCTCGACGGCAGTTCCTCGGCTCCCTGCGTCTCAATGGCGGATCAATTTGAACAAATAGATTTAAAAGATAAAGAAAGTATAGAAGCCTTTGCCCGCTCCATTCAGAGTAAGACAAGCCGGCTTGGAATAATGACAGCGGGAACTGATTTTTCCGCCAGCGTCGCGTGGACTGCGGAAAAACTCGGGCTTCCGGGCATTCCCTACGAAACCGCGCTTAACGCTTCTGACAAATCTAGAATGAGGGAATGTTTCAAAAAAGCGGCGCTTCCGTCTCCTGAGTTTTTTGTTGTATCGAAAGAAGAATTTAACCACGGAGGACACGGAGGAGAGAATTTTATTAATACAAATATGCTGTCTTTTCCTGTTGTGATAAAGCCTGTTGACAATATGGGAAGCCGCGGCTGCCGCAAAGCGGACAACATGAAGGAGTTTCACGAAGCCGCAAAAACAGCAATTGGTTTTTCACGTTCCGGCCGCGCGATTGTGGAAAATTTCATGGACGGCCCTGAGTTTTCAGTAGACGCGATTGTTTATCACGGTGAAATTACTATCTGCGGTCTTGCAGACAGGCATATTTTCTTCCCGCCCTACTTTATTGAGATGGGACACACAATGCCGACTATTATCGAAAAAGAACACAGCTGCGCTATTTTAGAAACATTCTGCAAAGGCATTCACGCGCTTGGAATTTGCGGGGGTGAAAATATAGGAGCCGCAAAAGGCGACATCAAATTAACGTCAAAAGGCCCCATGATTGGAGAAATCGCCGCGCGCCTTTCAGGCGGTTACATGTCAGGCTGGACCTATCCATATTCATCAGGCGCGCTGCCGATAAAAGGCGCAATCCTTGCCGCGATGGGTAAAAAACCGGAAGGACTTATCCCGATAAAAAAATGGACATGTGCGGAAAGAGCGTTTATTTCGATACCAGGAACAGTTAAACAGATAATTGGAGTAAAAGATCAAAAGTTAGAATTTAGCGGCCAAGGAGCGGAAAATATCAATAACTTTTTTATGCGCATAAAAGAAGGCGATAAAGTCTCCTTCCCGGAAAACAATGTAACAAAATGCGGAAACATCATCGCATCCGCTCCGGACAGAGAAACAGCGGTAAAAGCAGCCGAAAACGCCGCCCGTTCAATCCTCATAAGACTTGATCCTTCTGATCCTCAAACTGAAATTTTCCTTTCTGCAAGCACAACCTTTCCTCCCGACGCTTTCCAATTAACAGACGAATTACGAGAAGCTCTCGCGCAACTCAAAGAAGAAAACATGGAGGATACAAAGTTACACGGAGTTTTAGGTACAAACGCCTCTTTTCCTCCCGTGTACTCCGTAGCTAAATTCCCCGCCTTCGAATCGTCAAATTTAACCGATTACATGGGCAGAACCGTTAAAGAAACTCTGGATGCGGTTCGGATTTTAACAGGTTTACCCCTGCCTATGCTCGAAACTTCGTTGCAGGTAGGCTCTGAAAATGCCGAAAATGTAGTAAGACTGGGTAAATCCTTCTGGGCAGCCCTGATTCGCGGTTCTTATCAGGGGGCAGTCTGCTATATCGACAATTTGGGAGCATAATGAAAAAAAACAAGAGCAAAATACTTACATTTCTCTTTATTCTGACAATCATTTTACACGCTCCGCTTTTCGCGCTCACCCTTGATGAAACAATCGACACATTAAAAACCATTTCCCCGAACGAATCTGTTCAGTTCCGCTGGGATCCTCTGTTCCGCGACGGCGTTTTTAATATGGGAGATCATCACGGCGCTTTTTCAGTCGCGCCGCGCGAAGGGGAAACCGGGTATCTGGTTTTCGATAACCGCGAACTTTTCAATGTTCCCCTGCCGTATAACAGCAACGGTCATTTAATTTTCCCGGATAACTTTGTAGTCACTTTGAAAAATACATTTACGCGTCTTCATGAAAATGACATGTCACGTTTCCGCGTCGCAGTCATCATTATCGATCCCGGGCACGGCGGAAGGGATCCCGGCGCTGTCGGAAACATCAATATTAACGGAAAAACGGTAAAGGTAAACGAAAAGGATATTGTACTGAGCACAGGCCTCGCGCTGAGAGATATGCTCTATCAAACCTATCCCGATAAACGGATTTTAATGACGCGTGAAACCGACATTTACCGCACACTCGATCAACGCTCGGAAATGGCGAACGCGGTAACTGTAAGAGATAACGAAGCTGTCATTTTTATTTCCATACACGCAAACGCCGCGCTGAATGCAAACGCGAGGGGTTATGAAGTATGGCATATAACATCCGCAACGGGTCAGCGCAGATCGCTTCTTGATACAAAAAGGCACAATTATTCTTCCGATATCAGCGCGATATTGAACCACCTTCTGAACGAAGAATACACAACAGAAAGCATTATGCTGGCGGATTTAATCCTTCAAGGATTCGGCGAGTCATTCGGCGCATCCCTGCCTTCCAGGGGAAGAAAAGCAAACGACTGGTTTGTAGTCAGAAACAGCCGCATGCCGGCGGTTCTTGTCGAACTTGGCTTTGTTTCCAACCGTCAGGACGCGCTCCTTATGACCTCAGGCGACGGCTTGCAAAAACTTACAAATTCATTATACAATGGGATAACTAATTTCATTGGAATTTTTGAGCGCTGATGGGTGAAAAAACAAAAGAGATTATTAATCAAACCGCAGGTTTTCTATCCGCAAAATCGAATCGCCGCCTCCTTCTTATCATTTTTCTGGCTTTGGCGGCGTTGACAGAATTTTTCGTTTTAGGGCTTGCGCGAAGGACTTTTGTATTCTATACTGTAAATGACGGGGTTCTAGTTGTTGAAGACCGGATGCTGAAGCATACCAGATCACGGGAAGGTGATATAATCCGTTATACGGAGGAAATGCTTTTAGGACCGGTTGCCCCGGGGTTGCTGCCCCTTTTCCCGCGGGAAACCGGGTTGAAATCCCTATTATACCGGAATGGAGTGGTTTATGTCGATTTTTCGGCTGATGCCGCTCTTCCGCCAGTTGAAGGGGGAAATACATTAGACAATTTCCGGACATTTTATGCCGGAATTCTGCGGAATTTTTCGTATGTGAATGATGTTCGTTTCTTTATCGAAGGAAACGCCATATTCACCGAAGACTTCCTTCAGCGACCGGCAATAGCCCGGTAAGGGTTTCCCGGCAGGTAAAAATACCGAGAAATTCGGAAAAAATGAAAATTTTATGTTTTGCCGTTGACAAAACATATTAAATTTTATAAAATTAAGTTAACGAGACTAATTTGAAAGAAGTGTTTTAAAGGAGCTTTACATGAAAAAGTTGCTCATTCTAGTCGTAATTGCGATGATTGCGGTTCCCCTGTTTGCTGAAGAAGGCGTATTAATCGACTTCTCAGTGCTCACAGCGGATATTCATGTCAGTGCAGGGCCTAATGATAATGGCGATGCACCAAACCAAAACAAACAAACCATGATGGACTTTTCCCATGTTGCAGGCGGTAGTTTCACCACTCAACAGAAGTCTTTCATGAACACCTCCCTTGCCATTCGCAACTGGGAAGTAGTTCTTGCGTCTTCCTCAAGGACAGTTTCCAATGTGTCCTTAAGCTTTACAAGAGAAGCCGCGTCAAAAGAATTCCAAACTGTGATGGGCGTAAGGGTTCGTTTCCCCATTGAACCATTTAATTCATGGGCGCTGATTAAACCCCCGTTCGATATTCCGGCTTATGAAATGTCAACAGTCGGCGATGACGGCAAGATCACACGTATGGATAGCAGCGACGGCATCACCAGCCAGAAGAGCCGCTTCGAATCACAGGAAGACGGCGCTCCGGCGTTCGGCGTAATTAAGAACGTCGGCGTTATCAGAGAAGTAAAAGTCCGCGTATACGGTCTTAACTTCCCCCACGGCCTTTCAACAATCCTTGTTGACGGCATGGGCAACGAAAAAAGCATTTTCATGGGTTACCTTGAATATGACGGCTGGGGAGAACTCATCTGGAGAAACCCCGCTTATATGCAGGAAGTACGCAACAGGGATTTAAGGATTGTTCCTCTTTATCCGTTCAATACTCCCTTTATTAAGTTCGGCGGATTCCTTATCCAGCGCGACGCTGCAAGACCCGGCGGAGACTTCGTCACATACTTTAAAGACGTATCAGTAATCTACGACTTGGCAGTTCTTGATACAGAACGCGACATCAACGATGAAGCGATTTGGAGCATCATCCAGACCCGCGAAGAAGCCCGCAAAGTATGGGAAATGGAACGCTTTGGACAGGCTCAGGTACTGCGCTATCTGGAACAGCAGAGACAGGCAACAGAGCTTCCGTTCGGAGATCCTGGACGCGAACAACAGGAATAGTTAATAAAAGGTCTTAAGCAGGCCTTTCAACAAAGCGCTGTCTGGAAACCAGTTTTCAGACAGCCTTTTTTTTAATGCATATGAGTAAAATAGAGAAAGAAAAAGAGAATATACCAACTCCCGAAAAAAATGTCTTATTGGAAGAATATGAAAAATGTTCCGAAAGCCGTTATTTGATTGTTAATAAGCTGAAAGAGAAGGTTGAAATTGTACTTTTAGACCTGGATTCCAGCCCTGTTGTAAACGGCAGAATCAAAAACTTTCCAAGTTATTTTTCAAAGTATATACGCCTTTTAAAATCCGGGGTAAAAGAGCCGAAAATTACAGACCTTATGGGCGTAAGAATCATCTGCCCTTTTATCGAAGACTTGCAGGCGGCTGAGAATTTAATCAAAAAAAACTTTAAAATCATGGAACGCGAGGTAAAAGGTCATTACAATTTTAAGGAATTCGGTTACGAATCCACGCACCTTTTAATCAAAATACCGCCCCAAATAATAAAAAAATACGGCAATCCAGGAACAGATATAGCGGAAATACAGATACGCACTATCCTTCAGGACGCATGGGCGGAAGTTGAACACGAACTTGTTTACAAAGCAGAGTTCTCCCCCTTCGACGAACCGATGAAGCGAAAACTAGCCGCCGTTAACGCGAGCCTTTCTCTTGCCGACATCATTTTTCAGGAGATCAGAAGTTACCAGAGGAAATTCACAAAAGAGATGGGAAAAAGACGGGCAAGTTTTTTTCAAAAGATCGAAGAATCTACAGACAATCTTTTGTTCTCCGCCCAGCAGACAAAAACAACCCTGCCGACAATTGAATTCGACACCCCGTCCTCCGACATCGACGATCTTCTTGTTAACGCCCTGTCCGCTCACAATCAGAACCGTTTTAACGACGCAATCAGCCAGTACACAAAAATCCTTGAATTAAACCCCGATAAATTAATAAAATCCATCATATACAAGCACCGCGGAATGGCATACTTTGCCTGCTCACAGTACAAAGAAGCGATAAACGATTTTACATCCTCACTGGAACTGGATCCAGAATCATACAAAGCCGCCTACTACCGCGGCGTTGTTTATTCAGTTCAAAAACAGTATTTAAAAGCTATAGACGACTATACCCTATCTCTAAAAATCCACCCGTATCAGGCATTCTGCCTCTTCAGGCGCGGCCAGGCATATTTCCACATAAGCGACTTCCCCCAGGCGCTCGCAGACTGCGACAATTCCCTCGCCCTCGAACCGGGAAACCAGGCAACGATTAAATTTAAAAATTTGCTTCACGAAAAATTAAAGATGTAATTTTGATCGAGGCAGGAATCGGACCTGCGACCCACAGCTTAGAAGGCTGTTGCTCTATCCACTGAGCTACTCGACCTATTTGTGATTATATTATTCCACTGGATTATGTCAACACATTAAAAAATAAACAAGTACACAGAGCTCCACGGAGCAAAGAAGGTTTTATACAAAAACCTTCGTGTAACTCCGTGTCCTCTGTGGTTTCTCTCTTTTTATTAAAGACTGATCATCGTGAGAACCATCGCGAAGAGGGCGACGGGTTCTGAAATACCGATAACGCTGATGTATTGGGCAAAGCCTTTTCCGGTTTCCGCTAAGGCATCGCAGGCGAAAGCGCCGGCTTTTCCCTGAACGAAGGCGGTAAAGCCGATGGCCAAACCTGAGGCAATTGAGAACGCCAGATAGAGAAGTCCGTTTTCCGGGTTCTCGAACGCGGCTGTTTTAATCTGCCCCATCAGAATAAATGCGTAGAATGTCTGTGTTAAAGGAAATCCCGCAAATACAAGGAATGTCATGGGAGCCGCTTTATTTGAAATAAAGCACTTTTTCCATGCACCGATAGCCGCATTGGCGCAGGCGCCAATACCAAGGCCGGAACCGCAGGCTGCAATACCGAGTACCAAGCCAGCTCCTAATAATCCTAAATTCATACTCCACTCCTTAGTGTTTTTATTTTATCACTTTTTCCGCAAAAGGCTTGTAAGCAACACCCGACCAGGTAATACCGACATGCCCCGAAAATTCCAATGTGTTAAGACGCACTCCGTGTACAAGAACCGAAAGTACGTTCAATACTATATTCATACCATGCCCGAACGCCAAAAGTATGATCCCGAAGAAAATTAAGAAACTTCCAAGCATGGGCCCTGCAAGTAAATTAACGGTACTCGCAATTGCGGCGCCGGCAAGACCGACTGCCCATAACCTGATATAAGACATAACATCGGAGAATATGCTGACAACTCCGAGTATTACAGACATTATATTGCCAAGACTCGATTTTATCGACTGCCCCATGCTTTCACGGTACGCTCCGAACAGGAAGAACAGCACCCATCCAACCCCAATCACGGGAACCGCGGCGGGGTGCAGCGGAATCGCTCTTGTATCATTGCTTACAATGAGCATTAAAACAACATTGTACATACCAAGCAGCATTCCGATGTAACCTAACTCGCCAAGTATTCTAAGCGACTTGGCTCTGACCATATTGATAATATGCGCGATCGACAGATGTATTAAACCAAGCGAGAAACAGAAAATCTGCATATTTTGATTTACCATGTCTTGACCCGATTTTGCCGTGGATATATAAGACAGTGAAATATCTTTTAAAAACTGCGGAGCGTCCTGCGACTCTATTCCAAACCATGAACATGTAAGCAAACCCCATGCGATATTGAAAGATCCAAGTAATATAAGCATGGGGAAAGCAAGAGGTATTTTCTTTCTCTTAATCGCCATTGCGCATACCGCCGCGATTCCGGTGCCTGTAAGAAGTAAACCGTATCCGGCGTCTCCGTAGATCATTCCGAAGAAGATACAGAAGAAGAAAAGGAAGAAAGGCGATATATCAACTTCGCGGTACCCCGGAGTGATTTCCAGGAAGCCTGTAATCGGCGTTAAGAGGTTTACAAATTTGTTATTCCGCAGTTTTGAAGGAACTTTTTCGTCTGTCACAGGCGGATCTTCAGCAGAAAGCCCCCAGCTGTTACTGCGCGCAATCTCTTTTAACTTATTCATATCTTCAGCGGGCACATAACCTGTAAACCACGACAGCTTCATGTTGTCAGGAACTTCATCCACGCCGTAAAGACCGGCGTTTGCGGTTTCAAATTCCAGATCGTATAACACAAGCGCCATTTCCTTGTTCAAGGCAGGACGGCGGTCAGCGAAGTTTTTCAGCTTATCTTCGATCTTTAATAAATCGGCTTTAATTTTTTCTTCTTCCTGCACCAGTTCGCTTAAAGGCTGTTCGGGCAGCTGGAAGGGAGTAACGCCGGGAATCGGTTTTTCGATTACAAGAAGGCGTACAACCGACTTGTCGCTTTTAATTTTTATATATTGGATGTCCTTATCAAGATGAGAAAATACATCGGGGGAAATTTCGTAAAGAAATGTAGGAATCCATTCATTCATTTCCGTTACAGTTTTCGGATCAAACTCACCCCACCCTTCAATGCGCATTATTTCGCGGCTTAAGGTGAAATCCTGCTCTTTTAATTCTTTGCGCTCTTCGCCGAAGCCGACCATCATATCGGGAAGGTATGGCCTCTTTGTCGCCCTAACAGCGTCCAACGAATAAGGAGCTTCATCATCTGTGCCGAAAACATCGGAGGCTCGCCGCCCTCTGTGCATACCGACAGGCTGCTGCCTGCGTTCTCTGCCTGTTCGCGGATCGCCCGGAACCGCCGCCAGTTTTTTCTTTTTAGGCGGTTTAAAATCCTGTATGAGTCCGATTGAATCTTCTACTTTGGCTTTTTGCTTTAACGCGGTCGAGTTTACATCGACCGGCGCGTCTCTTCTTTCAAGGTGCATAACGCCTGCGGCGCGAAGCTTTCTTAAGGCATCTATTCTTGTTTTATCCTGCACCATGATGCAGACTTTTTTCATCGGTAGTATCATATATTAATTCGCCGCCTTTTCAGTTCCGCTCTTTGCGATTTTACCGCGTACAACAGACGCTGTCTGCTGATCGCCCAAGTAAACCTGAATCTTTTTGATGTTTCCTCTTGTTTCAGGAATCTTTACCTTTTCAAAAAGATTAACGCGCTGTGTTGTTGTGCGCAGCTCTTTATCAAGCCTTTTTTTCTGCTCTTCGATAACTTCAGATTCCATTTGCAGCAAAAGCGCTTTTTTCATGCACTCTATGGCCTTATCAAGCCATGACGGAGTCGTAGTTAAATCATAAACCGCCATTTCAAATTCGGCGCCTTCAAAAACAGGGATTGGAACGCCCGCGATATTTCCATAACCTGTTTTAAGGCTCGTAATCTTCAGCATATCCTTTAAAAATACCCCTGTTTCTCCGAAAACTCCGATCCACGGCTTAAATGATTCATCGAGCTGCACTTTAGCAATTTGTAATTCCTTAAGCCTTATATCTGTTATGCGAATCTCGCTTTGCAGCTGTTGTTTTTTCAACATCAGCGTAGGCAGATAACGCCTAAACATTTTAAGAGAATCTTTTTGCTTTTTTAGCTCATTCTTTGTGAGCCTGATTTTTGCCATTCTAAATCCTATTCACTCTTCGGCCAGAATTTTTTTATAAGCTCCGAACGAAGCCCAGTTTCTTCAGGATTGAAACAGCCGGATAGAATTTCCCAGCCAAGGTCGAGCGCTTTTTCAAGCGGAATATTGACCGACAGATCCATCATTCTCTTTTCGAACTGTTCGCCGTATTTTAATAATTTCTCGTCCCAGTTTGTCATGACGAAGCCCATCGCCTTTTTTTCCAGCGTGTCGCGGAAAGCGGAGTAAAGTTTGATCATGCCGTCCATGAGGGCGCGGTGGTCTTCGCGTGTTTTTCCGTTAACCTGCTGTTTAAGACGTGACAGCGAACCAAACGGCTCGATGCGTCCGTTCTTTAAATAGTACTGACCTTCCGTGATATAACCTGTGTTGTCGGGAACCGGGTGTGTTACGTCGTCGCCGGGCATTGTTGTAACGCCAAGAACTGTAATTGATCCGCTTGAATCAAAGTCAACCGCTTTTTCATAGCGGCTCGCGAGCTGGCTGTATAAATCGCCGGGGTAACCGCGGTTAGACGGAACCTGCTCCTGAATGATCGATATTTCTTTCATCGCGTCCGCGAAGTTTGTCATGTCAGTAAGAAGAACGAGAACGTCTTTTCCTTGAAGTGCGAATTGTTCCGCGACAGCGAGCGACATATCGGGGATCATCAAACATTCTACGGTCGGGTCGCTCGCTGTGTGAATGAACATTACAGTACGCGCCAGAGCGCCGCCGTTTTCCAATGTGTCTTTAAAGTTAAGATAGTCGTCGTATTTTAATCCCATGCCGCCGAGGACGATTACGTCAACTTCGGCTTGCATCGCGATACGCGCAAGAAGTTCGTTGTACGGCTCGCCCGAAACCGAGAAGATCGGCAGTTTCTGTGAAACGACCAATGTATTGAAAAGGTCGATCATTGGGATACCTGTGCGGATCATGTTGCGCGGAATAATTCTCTGCGCGGGGTTTACAGACGGACCGCCGATCGGGATTTTATTATCGTGAAGTTCAGGGCCTTTGTCGCGCGGTTTTCCCGAGCCGGAGAACACGCGTCCCATGAGGTTTTCCGAGAACGGAACCTGCATCGGGCGCCCTAAGAAGCGCACTGTGTCGCCTGTTGAAATACCGCGGCCGCCTGCGAATACCTGAAGGGAAACCGTATCGCCGTTAAGGCGGTTTACTTCGGCTAACGATGTGCCGAAAACGGTGTCTACTTCCGCGAGATCACCGTAACGCACTCCATCGGCCTTGACGGTTATAACGCTTCCGGTTATTGATTCAATCTTGCTATATACCTTGTTCATAATTTCCGTCCTAACCTTAGATAATTATTTTCGCCGCAGCCTTATCCAGACCCTGCGATTGGCTCTTTACCGATTTCTCAATCTCCGCTTCGAGAGAATCAAAACGTTCACTCTTCCATGCGGATCCGTTATAGTCAAGGAACTTCTGCCTTAATTTGTTAAACCATGTTCTGGCTTCGTTCTTGTCCGTAAAATTAAAATGAGACGCAAGTATGATAAGAAGTTTCGCGAAAACATATTTCTGCCTGTCCGGTTTAACGGCGGCGTCAACAGCGTCGAACGAGTTTTGCTGGAAGTAAACGGAGTCGATCAAATCGCCCTTAAGGAAGATGATATAGTCTTCGATGCTTGTTCCTTCTTCGCCTACAACCTTCATCATCTGCTCTACTTCCGAGCTTCTGCGCAGGAAGCCGTGAGCGTATTCAACTTTTTCGCTTTCGATAATTCCCTTGTATTTTGACCATGAATCAAGCGGGTGAATGGCGGGGAACTTGCGGGCGTCTGAGCGTTCGCGCGAAAGACCGTGGAACGCGCCGACAACTTTCAATGTCGCCTGTGTTACGGGTTCTTCAAAGTTACCGCCTGCAGGGCTTACAGTTCCGCCGATTGTAACGGAGCCTAGGGAGCCGTCGTGCAGGCGCACAATACCGGCTCTTTCGTAGAAGCTGGCAATGGTTGATTCCATGTACGCCGGGAACGCTTCTTCGCCGGGGATTTCTTCAAGGCGGCCTGACATTTCACGCATCGCCTGCGCCCAGCGGCTTGTTGAATCTGCAAGGAGAAGTACGTGCAATCCCATCTGTCTGTAATATTCGGCGAGTGTTACCGCCGTATAAACCGACGCTTCACGAGCAGCAACAGGCATCGAAGATGTATTACAAATAATGATTGTCCTCTCCATCAGGGAGCGGCCTGTTCTTTCGTCTTTGAGTTCAGGGAACTCTTTTAATGTTTCTACAACTTCGCCCGCGCGCTCACCGCACGCCGCGACAATAACGATATCAACGTCGGCAAAGCGGCTTGTTATCTGCTGAAGAACCGTTTTTCCGGCACCGAAAGGCCCCGGAATACAATAGGTCCCGCCGCGCGCTACAGGGAAGAATGTATCGATGAGGCGTACACGAGTGACCATTGGATCGACGGGTTTAAGACGCTCTTCGTAGCAGTCTACAGCTCTTTTTACAGGCCAGCGGAAACTTAAAGTAACAGCAACTTTGTTCCCTTTTTCGTCCTTTAACTCTGCTATCTGTTCGCGGATACTGTAGTCGCCGGCTTCCTTTACCCAGTTAACCGTATAACTGCCGTAACAATTAAACGGCACCATGATACGGTGGGTAAAAGAGCCTTCCGGGACAGTGCCCAGAGTTCCGGCGCGTTCAACTTTATCACCCGGTTTTACAGAGGGTGTAAATTTCCACTTTGTATCTGTCGCAAGAGCGTCGAGGTAAATACCGCGCTCAAGGAAGTTACCCGCCGCTTTCGCAAGCTGAGGCAGCGGGTTTTGAAGACCGTCATAAACCTGTCCCAACAAACCCGGCCCGAGTTCTACAGATAACATATCGCCTGTGAACTCGACTACATCGCCGATTGAAATACCCTTTGTTATTTCAAAAACCTGAAGCTGGCTTATTTCGCCGCGGATACGGATTACTTCGCTTTTTAAGCGCGTATTACCGACCACGACAAATCCAACTTCGTTCATGGAAACAATTCCGTCGAATCGAACGCTTACCATGTTGCCGTTAACGCCTGTTACAATTCCTTTTGTTCCTGTCATTTAGTTTCCCCCAGGGAATTTTGCGCGCTGTCCAAAATGGAAGCGTACAATGATTTATATTCTGCAAATCCTTTTTCTGTATTGAAAGCTTCCCGTCTTTCGAGAAGCAGTAACTTTAAAAAATACGCGTATACCGCGTTCCTGTGAAAATTATCGCTGCCTGTCATTGAATCGATTGCCGCCCAGCGGGCTTTATCAAGAATGATCTCACCTTCCAACGGAGAACTTTCATCGATTGCCTTTGACGCGGCATGGGCGGCTTCCAGCGGAAAGAGAGGCGGGTTCGTAATCTGCATAGCGTCGCGTTTTAATTTTATCGCGCGTTCTTTTGCAAGATTCAGTCTGAGCGCTCTTTCAAATTCCCTCCAGTTATCGATAAAATCGCTGTCTGTTTTTTTCTGCGCGAAAGCAGGGTCTAAAGACAAATGTTTAAGCAAGTCCGCATCCGCGCTGTTTAAAAAATAAGCGGCGGTCGCTTTAAAACTTGCTGAAGACATCGGCGGCTTTTGCTCGTAAATGAGGTATGGAAGCTGTGCCATTAAATAAAAGTACGATCCCACTTTATTTATATTCCTTTAGCCGAATCTTTAAGCAGCTCAGCCAATTTTGGATTTAAATAGGATGATAATAATTGCGCGACCGCTTCGGAGGAAAAATCGTAGTAAACAGATCCTTCCTTGTTGGAAATGTGAAAACCTGCCGTCAGCTTCCTGTTTGATTTTAATTCAACGCCCTTGTTAAGCTGATCTTTCAGCTTATCGTTGAAGAACCCCTGAAGCTTATTCAATTCGCCTTCCGGCAGAATCACGGAAAGATCGCTCTGTTTGCTTTGCGCCCATGATTTAAGCATTTCAGGTAACGCGTTTTTAAGGACATCATCGTTGTAGGAAGCGTTAACATTTTCGCTGACGATTCTGTTAAGCAGCGCCTGAATCTCGTCTCTGAACGCGAGAACCAGATTGCGCGACGCCTGTTGGAGAGCTGCGATACCGGCTCTCTCGGAACGCTCTGCATCCTGTTTTGCGCGGGCTATAATATCGTCCGCTTCTTTTTTGGCGTTATCTACAAGCCGCCTTGCTTCTGTATCCGCTTCGGCTTTAACTCTGTTTGCCTCGTCTGAAGCGGCTTTTATTCCGTCTTTTTTAATTTTGTCAATAAGTTCTTGAACCTGGATTTCCATGACAACCCCTTTTATTAATAATTATATCCTTCAAAATTTCCAAAAGTCAACGGCGGTTAACAACCGCTACTGGGTACAAAGGTGCATTAACTGCACAAAGTAATTAATCTTCTTGAAACTGCCTACCATCCTCTGCGACAGAGGATCCTTAGAAACTAAGTTTACCTCCCTCCAGTTAATGAGCAGTTCCGGATGCTTTTTCTGCACGTCTTCGATCAGCAGTTTTAAATGCTTCCCTATTACGATTAAAGCTTGCACGGATTCGTTAATCATCTCTACAGCTTCATTATTTACCTTCGAAACTATGGCGTTGATCAAACGGGCCTGTGTCGGGTCGCGGTCAATCCTCAGCATCCCCGCGCGAATGCGCGAACCGTCGGCGCCGTCTTCCGATAACACAACATCAAAATCCGCAATAGTAGCCGGTATGTCGAACAATTTATGCAACGCCTCGCTCATTTCTCTTGACATTGTATTGTTCGTCCACTGACCTCGGATTAACAGGATATCGCAAAGTTCTTTAATTTCCTTGTCGATATAATCATCCATAAACGCTTTCAGATAATTTAAACCCTCGGCGTATAAATAACAATCCAGATTTTTTCTTCTGAGCGCGTCTCCTAATTGTACACTGTAGTTCTCAATTCGCGATAGGTCTGTAGATTCAAAAATTTCTTTTATGAGGGCGCTTATCTGATTGTTCTTTTTTGCATTGTTAATCTTTGATATATAGCCGTGAGCTTCATTTTTCTTGGATTCGAGCCAAGTTTCCCCAATTGTTTCCCGGAATATAGTGTGCTTCCACTGCCAAACAGGGTTTCTTAAGGTATATTGGCACATCAACTCGAGAATTTTAGATGTATGCACCTCTCTAAGGCTTTTAATCATTGAAGTAAACTGATCCGGATTGACTATATCCTGCCCTTCTACGGTTTTTAACAGCGTTAAAAGACCTTTCCAGTCTTCTTCCGGTTTTAAAGCCTGAGTTGCGGTTAAAAATTCACCTATCTGGTCGATTATAAGGATTGTTTTTACAGCAGGGAATTTGGGTTCTATAATGAAACTTCCATCGGCAAAATGAGAGTCGAATTTTTTGAAAAAACCGGGGAAATTATAACCAACAAACTGATGCAATGCCGAAGCCAGTTCATATCGGTGGTTTACGCTATTAATATGTTTTTCGTCAAATTGGGATATAAGAAGGTTGAGATCGGCTTGAATCGCGTTTATTAAGTCTTCGCCGGACATAGTTTTAGCTTTGGCGTCGAGAGAAGCGCTATCAAGCCGGTTGGCAATTTCCTTGATGCTTCCGTCCAGGCAGGTATCGACAATCAGGTACCTTAGATGAGCTACTTTCTTTTCATCCCTCATGAACATCTTGATGGGATATATGATTTTATAGATTGAGAATAAATACGACAACAGCGAAGGATCCGCTTCTTCGGTTCTTACCTTAAAAAACTTCGCATATTTACTTTGACCCAGTTCCTTCGCGATGCCCTTAAGCATATTCTGCTTTTCATCGGTTAAACCTTCTCCGGAAAAGAAGGAGAACACTTTGTCCATCAGGTCTTCTGCCATTTTTCTCTCTCCTAAGACATATTAGCACCAGTGTAGAAATTCTGCAAGTGTTGATTTTTGGGATTTTTTTTACATGGCAAAGAGGGAGATTTACAATTTCGTTGAAGTCTATGCTTAAAGATTGGTGAAAAAGGGCGCGGCACTAAGAACCCTTCTTTACCAATTTTTACTTGACATTTACCAACTAGTTTATTAAACTAGTTGGTAAGAGGTTTATATGTTATCACAACAAATAGGCGCTTTTGAAGCGAAGACTCATTTTTCGCAGGTTTTGGAACAAGTAGAAAGAGGCGATAATTTTATCGTTACTAAAAGAGGTAAACCTGTGGCGAAAATTATGCCTGTTGAACAGGAAAAGAAGATGACTTACAGAGAAGCGATTGAAGCGCTCAGAGAGATGAGAAAACTTTATAGAGGAAAACCCGGTGAAGATAATATAAAAGATCTGATTGAAGATGGCAGGAAATATTAAAAATGGATTATGTATTTGATGCGTCATTTGTAGGTGCGCTGGTAATATCCGATGAAAAGAACATTCAAACAGATCATCTGTATAAAAAAATAAAGAACGAAGATGATAAATATTCGCCTAATATTATCTGGTACGAAATATCTAATATTTTTAGAAATCTGGTGCGGCAAAAACGTTTTACACCTGATGAAACATCTTTGCTTTTTCCGATGGTGGCTAATATCGGTATAATTACAGATTGTAAAATGGGTATAAATTACTCGAAAATTTTATGGGATTTAGGTAACAAATACAACCTCTCCGCATACGATGCCGCCTACCTCGAACTTGCAGAACGAAAAAATGCTGTTTTGTGCACACTGGATGATAATCTACTGGAAGCGGCAAAAAAACACTGCGTTAAAATCATTACAGCGTCTTGACCTTATTATGATTTTCAGATAAATTGGCTTTATGTTTATTAAAGTATTTCTTCTTTTACTATTCTTTGCCGTAACGATTTTTATCGGGCTTTATTTCCGAAAAAGAGCGGCAAACGTGAATGATTTCGTGCTGGGCGGACGTAATGTCGGTCCATGGCTTTCGGCGTTTTCTTACGGGGCGACTTATTTTTCCGCCGTTGTGTTTGTCGGCTACGCAGGGCAGTTCGGCTGGCGGTTCGGCACCGCGGCTGTCTGGATCGGGCTTGGAAACGCATTCATCGGCTCTTTGATGGCGTGGTTCATCCTCGGCAGACGGACGCGCGTTATGACAAACCACATTAAAAGCGCAACAATGCCGGAATTTTTCGGCACACGTTACAGCTCGACCGCATTAAAAATTTGCGCTTCGATTATTGTTTTTATCTTCTTAATCCCCTACACCGCTTCGCTGTATAACGGCCTTTCGCGCTTGTTCGCGATGGCGTTCGGCATACCGTTTGAATACTGCATTTGGGCGATGGGAATTTTAACCGCGATTTTCGTTGTTGCCGGAGGCTACTTCGCGACAGCGGTTAACGATTTTATTCAAGGGTCAATTACTGTAATCGGTATTATCGCCGTTATTGCGGTAGCGTTAGGCAGTAAGGGCGGCTTTATGCCTGCTATGGATTCTCTCGCTCAAGTCAGCGATTCAGCAATTCCGCGCGGCAATGTCCCCGGAGTTTTCACTTCGTTCCTAGGGCCGGATCCAATTTCGCTTATCGGTGTTTTAATATTAACATCTTTGGGTACATGGGGTTTGCCTCAAATGGTTGCGCGGTTCTACTCGATAAAGAGCGAGAAGATGATCAGCAAGGGCGCGATTGTTTCCACATTCTTTGCGGTTTTTGTCGCAGGCGGCTGTTACTTTCTCGGCAGTTTCGGGCGCATTTTCGCGACTCAGGCAGATGTAAAGGCGAACGGATTTGACTCAATCATTCCCGGCATACTTGCGAATTTCAACAGCGACTGGATGATGGGTTTAATTATTGTTCTGGTATTCGCGGCATCCATCTCCACTCTTTCATCGTTAGTTATGTCTTCGGCGTCAACTTTAACGCTGGACTTTTTAAGAGGCAACATAATTAAGAATATGAGCGACAAAATGCAGCTGTTTATTATCCGCTCATTAATAATTGTGTTTATTATAATTTCTTCAGTAATTGCAATCGGCGTATACAAAGGCGGAATAACATTCATCGCTCAGTTGATGGGTGTTTCGTGGGGCGCTCTCGCAGGTTCCTTCCTGGCTCCCTTCCTTTACGGGCTCTACTGGAAAAGAACAAGCAAAGCGGCAGTCTGGGTTTGCTTTATATTCAGCACTTCGGTAATGATACTCAATGTGTTATTCAGAAGCTCGTTCCCCGAACTTTTAAGATCGCCTATAAATGCAGGCGCGTTCTGCATGCTTGCGGGGCTTGTCATTGTACCGCTAATAACCTGCATAACTAAAGCGCCGAATAAAGAAGTGGTCGACCGCTGTTTCTCCTGTTACGACGATACAGTCACAGTTAAAGTTAAGGACGATCTCGGTAACTAGTTACCATCGAAACGATTTTTTCTTTTAACATATCGATAGCGGTTCCGGTTTTGACCGAGACCGCTATGCTGTCGGGGAAGCGGTTTTTTAGATCTTCAAGTATTGTAGATTCGCCGTCGGCAGGCAGGCAGTCGATTTTATTGAGCAAGGTAATCATTGGAATCTCATGGGCGTTCAACTCTTTTAGAACTGAAATTGTCGTTTCATAATTGTTTTCGATTTCAGGATCCGAGGCATCTAAAATGTGGATTAGTATCGATGCAAGAGCGGCTTCTTCCAGAGTGGAATGAAATGCCTTTATAAGCGAATGCGGCAGGTTGCGGATAAAACCTACGGTGTCCGTAAGGAGGACAGGCACCCCGAGAGCGGGCTCGAAGCGGCGCGTTACGGCATCCAGAGTGCAAAAAAGTTTATCCTGCGCAAGGACATCCGCGCCTGTTAACGCATTTAAAAGGCTTGATTTTCCGGCGTTTGTATATCCTACAATCGCGCAGACAGGTATGTTGCTGCGCTCCCTCTGCCGCCTTTGCTGCTGGCGCTGTTTACGCACCTGTTTAATCTCATCTTCAAGTAAGTGAATGCGTTTCTCAATTTTTCTTCGGTCAGTTTCGAGTTTTGTCTCGCCTGAGCCCTTTGTACCGTACCTGCCGCCTCTTTGACGTGAAAGATCGATGTATTTATGCGTTAACCTTGGTAAAAGATAGGTTAACTCAGCCAGTTTTACCTGCAGCTCGGCTTCTCTTGTTGTTGCGCGTTCAGCAAATATGCGGATTATCAGCTCCTGTCTGTCTATTACAGGAAGCCCTGAAAGTTCTTCCCAGTTCCTCTGCTGTGAAGGGTTTGGGTTCCAGTCAAAGACAATCAAGTCGGCTTCAAGTTCAGCAGCCTTTTTTGACAACTCCTCTGCCTTGCCGCTTCCCATCCCAAAACGGGGGCTTCTTTCGCGCACGCGAATTTTATCATGCGCGGCGATAACGAGGCCTAAAGTTTCGCATAGCCCTTGCAGTTCCGCCGCCTTTGCATGATCGCGAGAACTGTCGAGTATACTGACTAAAAACGCCTTTTTTGGTTTTTCCTGAGTTTCGTAGATTTTCTGCATTGCTTTCACTGTATCATAGATTTTTTTTTTTTTTTTTGCTACCATGTGGTTATGAACCGTTTAACAGCTGACGAACTTCGCAGCAAATATATTAATTTTTTCACTTCTAAAGGACACACGCAAATTCAGGGGAAATCGCTTCTGCCTGAAAATGACCCGACTGCGCTTTTTACAATGGCGGGGATGCATCCTTTGGTTCCCTATCTTTTAGGACAGGAGCATCCTGCGGGAAAAAGGCTTACCGATTTTCAAAAGTGTATCCGCACAAGCGATATCGACAGCGTAGGAGACGCGAGCCACCTTACATTTTTTGAGATGTTAGGCAACTGGTCGCTTGGCGACTACTTTAAAGAAGAAGCGATTAAAATGAGCTTTGAGTTTTTAACGTCTCCTCAGTGGCTGAATATTCCGCTTGAAAAACTTGGTGTAACTGTTTTTCAAGGTGAGGGAGATATCCCCAAAGATGAGGAATCAGCTGCTGTCTGGAAAAGTTTGGGCGTAACAAGAATTTCTTACCTTCCGCGCGAAGACAATTGGTGGGGCCCTGTAGGAACCACAGGCCCGTGCGGTCCTGATAGCGAAATGTTTTACTACATTGGAGACGCTCCCTGCGGCGCAGATTGCAAACCGGGCTGCTCCTGTAACAAGTGGCTTGAAATCTGGAACGATGTTTTCATGCAGTACAACAAAAACGCAGAAGGTCAATACGAACCGCTGGCGCGTAAATGCGTGGACACAGGCATGGGTATTGAAAGAACTGTAACAGTTTTAAACGGTAAATCGTCAGTTTACGATACTCAGATTTTTGAGCAGATTATCGGCGCTATCGAAAATGCAGCCGGCTGCAAATATTCAGGCGCGGACAGTGACGCAAACGGGGCGAATATCGACATTGATAAATCGATCCGAATTATCGCCGATCATGTGCGCTCGGCGGCTTTCATTTTAGGCGATCCAAAAGCTGTAAGCCCTTCCAATGTGGGAGCGGGTTATGTTCTTCGCAGGCTAATCCGCCGCGCTGTCCGTCATGGTAAAAAACTGTCAGCCACTGAACGTGAAGGAATCAAGCTCTCCTCTATCGCCGAGGTTGTAATTAATCAGTTTAAAGGGCCGTATCCCGAACTTGATGAAAACCGCGGTTTTATAATCGGAGAGCTGGATAAAGAAGAAGCGAAGTTCATGGAGACTTTGCAAAAGGGCGAGCATGAATTTGAAAAGCTGCTTCCCAATCTTTTAAAGAACCCTCAGAAAATAATGTCCGGGCGCCTTGCTTTTAAACTTTACGACACCTACGGCTTTCCAATTGAACTAACAGAGGAACTTGCATCGGAATCGGGAATGACTGTGAACAGGGAAGAGTTTGACGAGGCGTTTAAAAAACATCAGGAACTTTCACGCGCCCAGAGCGGTCAGGCGTTTAAGGGCGGCCTTGGAGATCAGGGCGAAATGGCTGTTAGATACCACACGGCGACCCACCTCTTGCACAAGGCGTTAAAAACAGTTCTTGGAGATCATGTCGCCCAAAAAGGCAGCAACATCACAGCGGAGAGGTTAAGGTTTGACTTTACGCACGACGCGCCTATGAGCGCGGATCAAATTAAAACCGTAGAAGACATGGTCAATGAGCAGATCAAAAAGGATCTGCCTGTTTCCATGGAAACGATGAGACTCGAAGAAGCAAAAGCGTCAGGGGCAATCGCCCTATTCGGCGAAAAATACGAAGCGCAGGTAAAGGTGTACACTGTAGGAAACTCCCCTTCCGATTATTTCTCCAAAGAAGTCTGCGGCGGTCCTCATGTGGAGCGGTTGGGTTCTCTTGGAACGTTTAAAATCCAGAAAGAACAGTCTTCTTCGGCAGGGGTCAGGCGTATCAGAGCGGTTTTAGAGTAAAATTCGATAGTAACCAAATACTAGTCATCATTGTTAAATTTGTGATATATTAAAACAATAGAAGGGTGTTTATGAAACGATTAATATTTGTGTTTTTAGGGCTTTTAACGGCAATTAACGGCTTTTCGCAGGCTGGTTTACAGCCGGCGGCGACAGTCAATCTGATCAGGACGGAACCTGTAACAGTCGGACAGCTCAAAGTTGAAGTTGAACGGATGGAAAAGGTTTCCGGGCGCACTCTATCCCAGCCTGAGCGTCTTCAGGTTCTGGACGTTATGATTAATGAACGCCTTGTTATGCAGGCAGCCGAACGCGACAGAGTCCTGCTTACAGATAATGAGTTAAACCAGCAGATAAATCAGTTCCGCGCAACCATGGCGCAGCAGATCGGACGTCAGCCGACAGACGCTGAGTTCGCTCAGGCTGTCATGTCGGAAAGCGGGCTTGATGTTCCCACATTCAGAGACCAGCTGCGCCGTCAATTAATAGTGCAAAAATACCTGATGGCAAAGAAAGGCGATATTATCCAGGGAGTGAAAATTCCAACGGATGATGATATCGCGGCTGAATTTGCATTAAGAAAAGCTGAACTTGTCCGCCCCGATACTATTCGTTTTAACATGATACAGGTTCCCTACGGCGCGGACGCCGCGGCGCGTGCCAGAGCAAGAACTCTGGCGGATTCGCTTGTCCGCGAGATTAATAACGATCCGTCCAAATTCGACGAAGTCGCCGCGCGCAGCGTTGCGCCTAACTCCGGTTTTCAAGCGGGTGACGCCGGTTATCTTCCAAGAAATACAGAAGCGAGACAATATGCGGGACAGGCGTTCATGGATACAGCTTTCTCGCTTAGGCAGGGTCAGGTGTCCCGCCTGATAGAAGGCCAGCAGGGTTTTCAAATTGTTAAAATAACTGAAAATTACGCGTCAAAGCAGCTGGAATTAACCGATATTTTCCAGATGGGTTCCAGAGTAACAGTAAGGGATTACATCGGACAATTTCTATTAAATCAGAGACAGCAGGCGGCTTTGGTAAAAGCCAGCGAAGAGCTTGTTGCTGAATTAAGAGCGGGCAGATCCTTTCAGGTGTTTGAAAATAATATAAAATGGTAACACATGGTATCCAGGCGAAAAGGACGTATCCTGGCATTTCAAGCTCTTTACTTCTGGGAATCAAATAAAGTCCCGGTAGAAGAGCTTATCTGCTTTGCCTGGCTCAGCGAAGACAAGTTAAAATCCCTCAGCGAAGAAATATCCGCTTTTTCAAAAAATCTGATAGCAGGCTCGATAGAAAATATTGATAGTATCGACAAATCAATAAAAGAACATCTTATAAACTGGGATATTACCCGCCTTAACCGCGTTGATCTTGCTGTATTAAGAATGTCTGTTTATACATTGATGTATCAAACCGATATTCCTCCTTCTATCGTTATTGATGAAGCTATAGGCATTTGCAGAGAATACGGCACGGATGATTCTCACAAATTTGTAAACGGCGTCCTTGACAGCATAAAAAGAACGCTTCAGGGAAAACAATGAACTTGCGCATAACGCTTATCGCGGGTCTGATACTGCTTGTAATATCAGGCGGCGTTTTAACATTATTTTATCTGAACGAACGAAGAATTTCGGGTTCTGTCCGCCAGCAGGACAGTTTCTACAGAATCCTGCGCGAGTATGATGAAAAGGCAAGTTTATTTTACGGAACGCAAAGAGAGATAGACATTCTTCATGATGATCTTGACCGCCTTGAAAAGAAGGCGATAGGAGTTGAATCGTGGCTTTCAATTATAAAACGAAGAAGATCTCTCGCAATTAATTATCCGTCTTCCGCCGAAAATTACCGTAATACAATAAATAATGCGCGAAAGGCCTATCCCCAGTCAGCTCCAATCGCCGCGATCGCCGCGGCGTCTGTCGTAAAAGATTCGGCTCTTAACAGGGAAAAAGAGGAAGATGTAAGGCAATTGCTGAGGTTATTCGCGGATCCCGCGTACAATAAAATACGTCTTTCCCTTCATGTAATACTCGGAGATTTTAACAGCCCTGAGAATGCGCAGGTAATACCGGCGGATGTATATTCAAATAACGAAGAAAAACTTGCGGTAAACATCGCGATTATAAAAGCGCTTAGAAACGATCACAGAGGCGCTTCAGCGGATATTCAAATGATGCTGAACGGTTACCCGTCGCCTGAGGCAATTCGCTTTGCCGCCGAGTACTGTTATGATTTCGGCGATCTTATGCGAAGCGCGGAGCTGTTTTCTCTTTTGAAAGATAATAATTCATTAATCCGCCAGGCGGACGCTCTCTATCTTGCCGGTTTTCCGTACAACGCGGTTTCTATATGGCTTTTATTAGCTGAATCCAATAATGAGACGAGCTTTTACAATCTAGCGTCTGCCGCGGAAAGCAAAAGTGAATCGGCTATGTATCTTGAAAAACTCGTTAATCCCGGCGCGGCTGTTCACTCAGACACTTCCGCCGCCAGAGAATTCGGTTATATTAAGTACAGCCGTTTCCTTAGTTATTCTGCCGCGCTTACGCTGTTGCGAAATAATAAAAATTTTCCGCCTGAGTCATATCCGTACATTGATTTAGAAATTTGCAAGCGCCATGCGGAAAATCAAAATCTGGGATTTCAAATCGCGCAGACATGGCTCATGCTGGATCGTCATGAAAAAGATAAAGATTTGCACAGATGGGCGGCATGGCATTTCTTTTTTCAGCGGCGTTTCGATGAAATGCAGATTCTTCTCGATCGCCTTGAACTTTTCAAGTTTTCAGAAGACTGGATAGACATTTACAGAGCGCTTTTTTTTATGAACGAAGGATACCTTGACGCTGCTGAAAATATTTTACGTTCTGTTTTAAATGAAAAGGCCGCGTGGGATGTTAACGCGAATCTTGGACGTATTCTGGAAACCATACGTTACCCCGGGCGCGCCCTTGAACAGTACGAAACCGCCTCGGTAAAATTGCTGACAGCAACGCCTGAAAACCTGAAAGCCGCTTCCCGTCTGCAGGTAAGAATCGCAAAGTGCCTGATCGCCATAAACCGCAGCGGCGACGCGAGACGCGCTCTTATGACAGCCCTCGATTTGGATCCTGAAAATATGACGGCCCAAATGGAAATGGAAAAGACATTCTAGCTTCCCGCCTATTGTAAGAGCTTGACGTAAATATTCGATTTTTATATACTGAGACTGTTATAAACTACACAATTTCGGAGGAAATATATGAAAGTTACGCCTTTGGGAGACCGGGTAATGGTCAAATTAGAGAAGAACGAAGCCAAAACCGCCGGAGGAATCATTATTCCCGACACAGCTCAGGAAAAAACCCAGCAGGGAACGGTTGTATCCGTTGGACCCGGCACAGAAAAAGAAAAAATCACTGTAAAAAGCGGCGACAAAGTAATGTATGATAAATACGCCGGAACTCAGGTTAAAGTCGACGGAGAAGAACACCTTATCCTGAGAATGTCCGATATAATCGCAGTTGTTGAATAATTTAACGCGCATAACAATTTTATTTACTCTTGTTTTTGGCTTATTAATAACTTCGTGCTCGAAACTTGGTTACGGGGTTTTATTATGGTCGATTGATGATCCGCCCATAGATTCAGGCACTGTTCTGCCTGTTTATATAAGATCGAATATCGAAAAGATTTGGGTAGTGGGAGTTCCAGAAACTTTAAAATCTCATAAAGATTATAAAAAGGAAATTCCTCTGACTCAGCTTGAGTTTGTGGGCAGCAGGAAAAAAGCGGAAAAACGCGCGGCAGAGTTTTTTGAATTCGCGCTTACATACGCCGAGAATTTACAGGACGGACTTCCGATCCGCGACAATACGGATAATAATTCACGGCGTGTTTACAGGCTGCGATTAGGTGAAATAGTAAAAATCCTTAACATCGCGAAAGGTAATCCGCCTATCAGCGCTACAGGCGATCCTCTTCCCGGCGACTGGTACAGGGTTCTTACAAGCGACGGCACTATCGGCTATTGTTTTTCCTACAGATTAAAACTTTTTGATCAGCGCGAAGGCTCCGTTCAGTCATCGGCGGCGCAGAGGGATTCCGCGCCCGATCCTGAACTTGATTCTGTTTTGGCAAGGAGCTGGTCGGCGGAAATATATTCGCATATGCTGAACACAAAGCGTTTAAATATCGCGTTATTGGAAAAAAAATACCGCTTCGATCCCGGTCAGGAAACAGGCGTCGCCAGAATTATACTTCCGGAAATTGAAAAACAGTTTAATTACCAGAAAATCATTTCCGAAGGAGAGCGCGCGTGGCATTTTGAAGGCGCGGATCTTCATATTGTGCTCAGGTCATACACCACCCTCGCGGTTCAATTTACAGATAACGCCGGCATAAAACAGACATTATTATTTGTCAATCTGCCGTCAAAAATTGACGATTTAATCCTTGAAGAAAACGCAAGACGCGAAACGCAGTTCTTTACAGTCTATGAACAGGGGCCTGTATTTACAAGCAACAATTACGGAACTATCACTCTGCTTCAAACAGGCGATTTTAATTGGACAGGCTATGATATGCTTGTCCCTCAGTTAATTCCATCTGATACAAGAGGTTCAGGGCGGATTAACATGGATTTGTATATTTCGCCATCCTATGAAGAACGCTTTAACGGCGCTTTTTCCATGAGATTTTCCGATATTAGATCGAATAATACTTTATACTTTTTATACGCGATTGACAATCAAGGTCTTCGTCTCGAAGCCGTGCCTGAGTTCGGCATAGAAGATGTTACCGTAATGAGAAGATCTTCCTCGCCTGTTGTCCTATACTTCTTCAGGGACTCTCCTTATTAACAATGTCCTTTGTTCAATTTTCACGGATAAACCTTAGTTTCGCCGACAGGGATATACTTAAAAATGTATCTCTTCGTCTTGAAGCAGGCTCGCGTTCGTGTCTCGCAGGAGCGAATGGATCCGGCAAAACTACGCTGATGAAAATAATAGCAGGAATTATTCCATCTGACTCAGGCGATCGCGCGGTTCAAAAAGATACGCGTATTTCCTACCTGCCGCAGTCTGGAATTGTCCACCGCGGTAAAACGCTTCGCGATGAAGCGGAAACTTCTTACGGCTTTATTCACAGTCTGATTGAAAAAATGGAAAAGACAGGCGAGACGCTGGAAAAGGCAAAGAGCGGCGGCGGCGCTGTACAGTTATTAATTGAAGAGCATCATAATTTACAAGAGCAGATTGAAGAAAGCGGCTATTACAGGCGTGAAGGCGAAATCGCCGGCGTTCTTTGCGGTCTTGGTTTTTCCGCGAAAGACATTAACAGAAACACGGAAGAGTTTTCAGGCGGCTGGCAGATGCGTATTGCGCTTGCGAAAGTTCTTTTGCAAAAACCTGATATCCTTCTGCTTGACGAGCCTACAAATTATCTTGATATCGAGGCAAGAGCGTGGCTTGAAGAATGGCTTAACAAATATACAGGCGGATATTTACTGGTTTCGCATGACAGGTATTTTCTGGATGTTTGTGTAAACGAAATATATGAACTATTCGGCGGAAATTTAAAGCGTTATGCCGGAAATTATACTTCTTACGAAAAGACGCGCCGCCTTGAACTCGAAGGTCTTGTAAAGCGCTTTGCCGAACAGCAGGAAGAAATAGAAAAAACGGAAAATCTTATCCGCCGGTTCCGCTACAAGGCAAGCAAGGCGGCATTTGCGCAGGAGTTAATAAAACGCCTTGAAAAAATAGAACGCATAGAAATCCCTGAATCTTTTAAAAAAATAAATATTAGTTTTCCCCCCGCTCCTCATTCAGGCAGCGTAGCGCTAACTCTTGAAGGGATTGGAAAAAGTTACGGGCAAAGACGCGTATTATCCTCTCTTGATTTAACCCTTGACGCCAAAGAGCGCCTTGTTGTCGCAGGTCCGAACGGAGCGGGTAAAACCACACTTTTACGGATAATCGCGGGAGCGGATTCAAATTTTGAAGGTTCGGTTAAATTCGGAAGCGGAATAAGCGCGGGTTACTTTTCTCAGGATGCCGCGGAGGCGATGGATTCTCCTAAAACTATACTTGAATTTATGGAAGACGATTCTCCAACAGCGCTAATCCCAAAATTACGCGATATGCTAGGCGCGTTTTTATTCCGCGGTGATGATGTTTACAAAAGCGTTTCTGTTTTATCAGGCGGTGAAAAAAGCCGTCTTGCTCTTTTAAAAATGTTTTTAAAACCAATGAATCTTCTAATTTTAGACGAGCCCACAAACCACCTTGATTTACATTCAAAAGATATTTTGCTTGACGCTCTTAACAAATTTGCAGGAACTATTATCTTTGTATCACACGATCGCGCATTCATGGAAGAATTATCAACTAAGACACTTGAATTGAAACCGGGAAATGATTTATCTCCGGCGTCTGCGAAACTGTTTTACGGCAATTACGCGTATTATCTTGAAAGAGAATATAAAACAGACAATGCGGAACCGATAATAAGCGGCAATGAACAGAAAAAAAACACGCACAGTGAAGCGCAGCCGTCTTTAACCAACGAGCAAAAACGCGCAGCCGACAAGCAAAAACAGGCTATTTTGCGAAAACTTGAAAGACAGGAAACAGAAATCTTAAAAACGCTTGAAGAACTTGAAGAAAAGAAATCTGCTCTTGAAACCGAACTTGCCCGCCCTGACATTTATTCCAACGGCGAAAAAGCTAAAAGCGTTAAACAAAAACTTGATGAATGTACTTCGGCAATTGAAATAAAGACTCATGAATGGGAGTTGATCGTTTCTCAGATTGAAGATGCCGGTAATTCATGATACAATAACGTATGAACATCCTAATCATCGGCGGCGCCGGATACATCGGAAGCCATGTAACAAGAGAATTCCTTGACAGAGGCGATAATTGCGCTGTTTACGACAATCTATCAAGCGGTTTAAAAGAAAATCTGTTTAAAGAAGCTGATTTTATAAAAGATGATATCCATAACTATCAAGGGCTTTTAGGCGCGATGAAGAGCGGGCGCTTTGACGCTCTTGTCCACCTTGCAGCGTCAAAAGCCGCAGGCGAATCAATGCATAACCCTCAAAAATATTCGCATAATAATATAACAGGAACGCTCAATATTATAAACGCCGCGTGCGAGGCCGGCATTAAAAATATTATCTTTTCTTCAAGCGCCGCCGTTTACGGAGAGCCTAAATACCTGCCGATAGACGAAAAACACCCTACAGTACCTGAAAACTTTTACGGCTTTACAAAACTTGAAATTGAAAAATTTTTATGCTGGTACGAAAAATTAAAAAATATCCGTTACGCGAGTCTGCGTTATTTTAACGCCGCAGGATATGATGTTAAGGGCAGAATCAAAGGGCTTGAACAAAACCCGGCAAACCTTTTGCCGATTGTTCTTGAAACAGCGTGCGGAATCAGAAAGGAAATGCAAATTTTTGGAAACGATTATGACACCGAAGACGGCACTTGCATCCGCGACTATGTGCATGTAAGCGATCTTGCATCCGGTCACACAATGGCATTGGATTACATTCTTAAAAACGACAGGAGTATCATTGTAAATCTTGGAAGCGAAAAAAGCTACTCGGTGACAGAAGTAATAGAAACGGCAAGAAAGGTGACAGGAAAACCTATTCGGGCATCGGCAACAGAAAGGCGGCCCGGAGACCCGGCGAAACTTTACGCTTCTTGCTCGCTTGCACGCGAATTATTAAACTGGAATGCAAAATATTCTGACATGCAAACATTAATCAAATCCAGTTGGGACGTTTACAATTATTAAATTTTATGCCGCTAACAGCGCTATCGGCAAACAAAAAATTAAGGAATATTTATGAAAGAAAAATTATTTAATTGGCTGGATAAATCGGCAGACATTGCGGTAGAACTTGAAACAGCGCTTACAAAAATACAAGCTATCTCCCCTGAATCAGGAGGCGAAGGCGAGTTGGACAAATGCCTTTTTCTTGAAGGATGGCTTAGAGCGCACGGTATAACTCAACTTGAAAGATACGACGCGCCGGACGAGAGAGCAAAAGGCGGGGTGCGCCCTAACTTAATCGCGGCCATAAACGGCAGCGAAGGCGAAAATAAAGAGCGCCTTTGGATCATGAGCCACACCGATGTTGTGCCGCCCGGAGAAATTAAACTCTGGAACTCAGACCCGTGGACTGTTATACGCAAGAATGATCCGCCGGGGGATCGCGTTATCGGCCGCGGAGTTGAAGACAATCAGCAGGGGCTTGTCTCCTCGGTTTTGGCAGCTCTGGCTTTTATCGAACAGGGATTAAAACCCGCACGTACAATTAAACTGCTTTTTTCCGCCGACGAAGAAGTCGGCTCCGCCTACGGCATTGACTGGCTCGTAAAAAATCACGGCGGTTTATTTAAAAAGAGCGATATGGTACTTGTTCCTGACGGCGGAGACGAAAAAGGCGAATGTATCGAAATAGCGGAAAAAAATATTTTATGGGTTCGTTTTGTAACTCACGGAAAGCAAGCTCACGGCTCAATGCCGGATTTGGGAGCTAACGCATTCCTTGCCGGATCCGATCTTGCGCTTCGCCTTCATTATGAACTTTCACAAAAATTCGGCGAACGCGATCCAATGTTCGACCCTGACTACTCTACTTTCCAGCCGACAAAAAAAGAAGCTAATGTTCCGAATATAAACACTATCCCCGGTGAAGATGTTTTCTGCATGGATATGCGAGTCCTTCCCCGCTATACGCCTGAAATGATCTTTACAGAAATTGACAGAATTAAATCCGAAGTTGAAAAAAAACATCATGTAACAATTGAATATACGCTTCCTCAGCTTATGAAATCGGTTCCAACAAGCGCGGACGCGCCGATTGTTAAAATGCTTTCCAGGGCAATACCGCAAGTATACGGCGTACAGCCGCGCCCTGTCGGTATCGGCGGCGGCACAATGGCGGCATACCTTAGAAACATCGGAATTGACTGCGCGGTCTGGACAAAAACTGATGATACCTTGCACCAGCCAAACGAGTACGCGTTATTGGAAAATATTATCGGAGACGCCAAAGTAATGGCTCTTTTGGCAATTGATTCATAATATGAATCTGCTCGACTCGGATCAAATTACTGCTTCTCTGCGTGACGGCGGATCCGTTGCAAACAGACTTGCCTCTTATGAACCGCGTCAGGCGCAGCTTGATCTTCTTGAATTAATTATCCGTGGTTTTAATGAAGACGCGCTTGTGATGGCAGAAGCCGGTACAGGAGTCGGGAAATCATTCGCATACCTCCTGCCAGCAATGCATTTTGCACTTGCCAATAAGGAAAAGGTAGTAATTTCCACCGCTACGATTACGCTTCAGCAGCAGCTTTTTGAAAAAGATATACCTCTTGTCGCTTCAAGTATGGGCGATGTAAAAATTAAATCAGTTATCATGAAAGGCAGGGGAAATTATATTTGCCTTAGAAGGCTGGATGATGTTTTACAGGATCCGTCTCTTTTTGATTTTGAAGGCGATGAATTAAAACAAATTTCAGAATGGTCTTCTAAAACTAAAACAGGCGCGAAAGCGGAACTTTCGTTCATGCCTTCGGATTCAATATGGCTGAGTGTCTGCTCGGAATCGGACCTATGCCTTGGAAGTTACTGCCCCAGAAGAGAACAATGCTTCATTCTGGCCTTGCGCAAAGAAGCGAATAACGCGCATATAATTGTTGTAAATCATCATCTGCTTTTCGCGGATTTAGCCGCGCGTTATCAGGGAGCAGGTTACGAGAACGCCGTTGTCCTGCCCCCTTTTAACAGGCTGATCATCGACGAAGCGCATACGATAGAGAACGCCGCAACTTCATTCTTTTCGTCCGAGTTCGCACGAACCGGCATTTTTAAACAGCTCGGAAGACTTTACTCCAAACGGAGAGCAAATGAACGCGGCTTGCTTGTCAGACTTTGCGCTATGCTGCCGTCTTCAGAAGATCCTCTGGATGAAATGGCGGACGCCGTAAAAAAAATTAAAACATCCTGCGAAGAACTGGATGACTGCGCTCTTCAGCTTTGCGGCAATGAAGGAATATTCAGGCTTTCTGCGGCAGTTGATGAATCATTTTTAAAGAAATCGCTTTTTCCGAACCTTAAAGCATTACGAAAAGATATTTTAAAACTTACAGACATGATCAAAGAAATTCTTGAAAACCTTGAAGACGATGATTCCGCGGATCCGGCTGTCTGGGAGATAAAAACAATTATAAGACGTCTTGAAAGCACGGCAGAAATCTGCAGCGCGTTCTGCAAATATAAAAAGCATGAAGACGAAGTTCTCTGGATAGAAAAAATACGTTCATTTAAAGAACCTTGGGCAGTATTTACAAGAACCCCTCTCGACCTTGCTCCGATCTTAAAAAACAGTGTTTTTAAACCTAATAAATCCGTTGTATGCGTTTCCGCAACCATGGCAATCAATAATGATTTTTCCTACTGGGCAAACCGCTGCGGAATCGCGGACATGGAATCACGTCTGCTTTTATCAGGATGCTTTCCCTCTCCCTTTCCCTTTTCCAGCGCGGTTCTGCTTGCCTCTCCGTCTGACGCGCCGCTGCCGGATGAAGAAGGCTATCAGGAGTTTATAAACAACGCCGTAACCGGCCTTGCCTCAGTTGCAGGAGGCTCGGCTCTCGTTCTATTTACTTCGTATCAGTCATTAAACAGCGCCTACCAGATTGCAAAAACCGAACTTACCAAACTTGGCATCCGGTGTTTAAAACAGGGAGAGGACGATCGTACCCGGCTGCTTCAAACATTCCTTTCAGACGAAAGTTCCTGCCTTTTTGCCACAGATTCGTTCTGGGAAGGCGTAGACGCTCCCGGAGATACCCTCAGGCTTGTTATAATCTGCCGCTTGCCTTTCAGAACACCCGGCGACCCGGTTCATGAAGCGCGGCGTGAAGCTGCCGAGAAACAGGGCGGCAATCCATTCATGGAACTATCCCTGCCTCAGGCTGTAATGAAGTTCAAACAGGGTTTTGGAAGACTCATGCGCCGAAGCGCGGACAGGGGCGTTGTAGCGGTTCTTGATGCCCGAATATATAAAAAATCTTACGGAAATTTGTTTTTACAGGCTCTTCCTGAGACAAAAATAAGTTACTGCGAGCTTAATAATGTTATAAAAGACATAGAAAATTTTCTATATTAATGGTATAATTATCGCTGAGGTGCAGGAAATGTCAGATTTAGCTGAAGCTGAGCTAATTGAAGAAGAACCAGAGTATGTTATCAGCGAAAAGTTTCTTATTTTTTCAATTTTAGGCAAGTTATATAGTTTCCCGTCCCGCATGATTGGCGAAATAGCTCTTTTTGACGCGGTATATCCATTACCTTTAATGCCCTCATATGTGCTAGGTGTTATCAACAGATATTCGGTTCCTTACGCATTGTTCGATTTGGGCATATTATTTAGTAATACTCAAAGCCCTCGTAAAAAAACGTTGATTTTAAAAGATCAAATCGATCGTATTGCTTTTTTAATTGATGATGTCGCGGGGATTGCCGACATAATGCCTGAAAATCTTTATATTCTGGAGAGAAGCGCACAGTCAAATGAGCTGACCGATGCCGTTTCCGCTTCCTTTAACTGGAACGGCAATGATGTTTTTGTCCTGGACATCAATAGAATAATAGAACGTGTCTCGGGGGAAACGGCTTAAATATGCGTGTTTTTGTAAGTACATACAATTGTTTTTCACTTGCAATACCAATTAAATATGTTTTATCAATTTCCATCAATAAGCAGAATTCCGATTATAAAATTTTTTATAATCATGAAAACCGCAATACTTATATTTCTCTGCCTCTTCTGTTTAACTGTCCTTTGGATATACGCCACAGTATTATAATAAAAAATCCTGATTCAGATGATAACGCAATGGAAAATAAAACTGTTCTTCTTGGCACAGAAATTGAAAACGAAAGCGATATTCCGTCCGACAGTTTTTTTCCTGTCCCGAAAACATTGAATGTTATGCGATTCTCACTTGTATTCAGCGGCATATCATTTAATAAATCGACAGGAGACCCCATTCTTCTTCTTAATCCGGAATACTTAATTCAAAATATACAAAAGGAATTATTATCATGATAAGAACATTAATTGTCGATGACAGCCAATTAGTCCGCGCTATGCTGGCGGATTTCCTCGAAAGCGAAGGTTCGTTCGAGATTATAGGTGAGGCTGAAAACGGACAGGAAGGCATAGACAAGGCAAAAGAATTATCGCCTGACTTAATCACAATGGATTACGAAATGCCTGTTCTTAACGGTCTTGAAGCAATCGTAGAAATCAGAAAGTTCAGTTCCTGCGGAATTGTGGTAATCAGCACGCATGATACCGCTAAAATGGCTTATGAAGCCACGGTTAAAGGAGCGCATGAATTTTTCGCCAAAGATATTTTTACTTCTCATATGACAGACAGGCAGAGAAGCGAAATATTTAACACATTAAAACAGATTACAAATATTAAAAAAAGAGAAATTCATTCACGCGATTCTTGCGGCAAAAGCGTCACGGCGCCCAGAAAAATTAACTGCGTTGTTATCGCTTCTTCCACAGGCGGCCCCATGGCGTTATGCCAATTATGTTCATCTCTTCCAACAGATTTTCCAGTTCCCATTTTACTTGTACAGCACAATACGTCTGGTTTCGACAAAGGATTCGTTCAATGGCTGGACGGCTATTCTCATCTTAAAATACAGCTGGCAGAAGAAGGAATCTATCCTTCAAAGGGAAATGTTTATGTCGCGCCAACGGATAAACATCTTACTGTCGGTTCGGCCGGAATCGCGTTTAATGACTCGGATCCAATCAACAACCAGAAGCCTTCCGCGGATTTATTGTTTAAAAGCGCAGCCGAACAATTCGGCGCTTCTCTTGTAAGCGTTGTTCTTACCGGAATGGGCAGCGACGGCGCAGAAGGCACAAAATACGTTAAAAACGCGGGAGGCATTACAATCGCGCAGGATGAATCAACGTCGATGATTTTCGGAATGCCTCAGGCAGCGGCTGAAACCGGCTGTATTGACATAGTTCTCCCATTAGAGGACATCTCCGGTAAACTTGTATCCTTAACGCGCGGAGATAATCAATAATGATTGTTAATCAGGCAGTCTCAGAAATTTCTTCGGATGGTCAGTCTGATGTGCCGCAAGAAGCGCTTTCCAGCCCAGCTCTGCTGTTTTTATATTACAGAATCGAACAAATACTCGGCATCAAAACAGGAAGCGCAGCTCTTATAGAGCTTAATAATTATATCGAAAAAAATTGCGGAGCGTCATTTATAGAAAATCCCGCCGCTTACGAATACCTTTTAACCTCCCGTGAAAAAATATACGATGTTTCAAATATTCTTACTGTAAATGAAACTTATTTCTTCAGGGAAGGAGTTCATTTTGATTTACTTGCAAGTTTGCTTCCAGAATTAATAAAAATCGGCCGTCCGCTTCAGATATGCTGCGCCGCTGTCAGCATCGGATGCGAAGCATACAGTATATCCATGCTTCTTGATTACTATTTAAAAAACGGACTAAATTTTGATTATATGATAGACGCATTTGATGTCAGCGCGGAAGCGATAGAAACGGCTAAAAACGCCCGCTATACATTAAACTCTCTTCGTAACGACGGATCTTCATGGAGACATATTCTAGATTCATATCTTATCCCTGACGGAAATGAATTCATTGTTACCCAGAATATCCGAAGGAGAGTAAGATTCTTTACCCATAACATAATGCGCGGATTAGATAAACAATACGATATAATATTTTTTAGAAACTCGCTTATTTATTTTTCATCTAAAAACAGACTTTCTGTTTTGAACAATCTCGCCGATTCCCTTTTTAACAACGGGCTTCTTTTTCTAGGCGTTTCAGAAACCGCTTCTGTTAATCATCCCCTTCTTGCAAACCGTCATTCAGATGATGTATTTTATTTTCAAAAAACCGGATTCCCGAATTTTAACAATGAAATCCGCATAATTCATGAAAAAAGCAATAAAGCAGAAGAACCGATTTTAAAAAGACGCGAAAGACATGAAACCGCAAAGGAAACACGAATTATCCGGGAGGAGATTCCTGTTAATTGCGCAGAAATAAACTCATTGCTTGAAACTGAAGACGGCAGGCAAAACGCGCAAAATGTAATTAATTTACTTAATAAAGGAGAGGAATCCACAGTATCCGGCGCCGGTTTAGCGGCCGCTTCGCTTTATTTCCTTCATATTCAGGATTATAATAACGCGGATAAAGTAATTTCAATTCTGGAAAAAAAGAACTCAGGCGCGTTTACCTGTTTCCTGCGCGGTGAATATTTTTTCCTTCTTTCACAGAATGAAAAAGCGGAAAAATATTTTCATGAAGCCTCAGTCAAAGACAGGTATTTTTGGCCCGCTTTTTACAGAATAACTGTTCTTTCCGCCGAAGGGAACAGAACAAGATATGAATATAAAATAAAAAAAACAATTGAAAGCATTGAACTTGTTCTTAAACTTAATTCAGACGGAAGTCTTAATTACGAATGTTTTTTGGGAGGTTTTTCTCCGGATTATTTCCGCAGAATTCTGGAAAAGAAATTAACGTAAAGAGGTGATATATGGAAATCAAGAATTTCAAAAATTTAAAGATAATAACAAAACTTGGAATAAGCGCTTCTGTATTCCTTCTTCCTCTTGGCATTATGCTTTTTTCAATTATTTCCATATCGCTGTCATCAATAAAAAAAGATACAAATGAAATACGCGGCATCGAAGTGCTCAGACCCGCGATCGCTTTAATGCAGATTATTCCGCAATATGTTAGATACGCTGTAGACGGCGCTTCAGGCGATCTTATTCATTCCAAACAATATACTGATGAACTGCTTGCAGAATTAAGAAGCAAATATACAGCGCATTTCAGCAATATTGGTTATATCGTATCACCTCAATCACTGCTTGAAAACTGGCAGCATTTATCAAACACAACAATACGTGATACGGTTTTGTGGGCATACAGGCAGCTGATGCAGGATCTGATACAAATAATTGCATTTATCGGCGATGTGTCAGGGCTTGTAACAGACAGCGAACTTGAAAGCGCTTATTTATTCGCGGCGGCTATTCAGGAATTGCCTCAGGCGCAGGAAAGAATTGTTTTTATAGGAAATCTTTTAAGAACAATTGAAGACGGCGCTTTTACGCAGAGACGCAGAGCTGAATTGCACAGACATCTTCAGATTCTTGTTTATTCAGATAACGCGCGCATCCAAAACAGATTTAAAGCGGCTGAAAGCCTTAGAATCAGGAATACAGGAACTTTGGAATCTTTTGAAATTCTATTAAAAGGCTGTTATGACAGAGTCGCGTATTTCGCCGAAACCGCCGAGCATATTATTAATGAACCCGTTATAAATATAGATTCTCTGGCGGATCTTTATGACACCGCAAGCCACGCGAATAACGCAATGTATCGTTTGCAGACAGCGTCTCTTGACAGGCTTGAAGAACTGATTAAAAAAAGAATTTCTTTTTATCAGCTTCGTTTATTTTTATCTCTTACTGCCGCGATTTTAGCCACTCTCTTCGCCTTCTTCATTATTTTGATTACAACTTTAACCATCCGCAAATCGACAGACAACATGGGAAAAGTTTTTAAAAAACTTAACGAAAACAATCTTTCTGCTGAAATTGAATCATTGTCAAGCGATGAACTCGGCGAGTTTATGCTGGCTTTAAAAGGCTTTTTATTAAAATTGCAGGCCACTTTTTCATCGTTCTATAAAAACACCTCAATGGTTTCCTCAGCGGTTCACGAGCTCTCTTCGTCGGCAAAACAGATAACCTCTACGGCAAATGAACAGTCGGCAAGCGTTGCGCAGATTATCAGCACAATGGAAACCAATAAGGATCTTTCCACTCAGGCAGCTGAAAAGACAACAGAGGTTGCTGATCTTGCTACGCAAACCCAGGTTTTAAGCAAACGCGGCGCTGATTTAAGAGATGTTAACGAAAATATGATGCTTGATATTCGGAATCAAAACGCGAAAATTATCGAAATTATAAGAAATCTCGCGGACATGCTTTCCAGAATTGATGAATCTATTAAATTAATAGATACGATAGCTGATCATACAAAACTTATAGCGTTTAACGCGGCTCTTGAAGCTTCATCATCGGGAGAAGCGGGTTCCCGTTTCTCTGTTGTCGCATCGGAAATAAGGCGGTTCGCGGATAATGTTGTTGAATCATCCGCGGAAGTCAAAGAAAAAATCTCAGAGCTTCAGGAAGCCGCCCATACTCTCTTAACGGAAGCAAACAACGGAACGCGCGCTATCGATCTTGGATATACAAGAATGGTAGAGCAAAAAGAAGTCTTTGAAAACATTGTAGAAGTTTCACATAATGTAGCAATAAGATCGCAGCAAATTTCCGGCCTCAGCAAACAACAGGAAATAGCTTCTGTTCAGGTTTTCTCCGCGCTTAAAGAAATTTCTGCGGGAGCCAATCAGTTTGTATCTGTTACAAACCTGACTTCTTTAACAATAGAGAAACTTAATAATATGTCCAAAGATTTAAATGAAACGCTGGAAAAATATCATATAACTTCCAGGAACACTATATGATAAACAATTACATTTTGACGAAGGTAAAAAGAGATGAATTTGAAGGCGAAAAACTGATCAGTAAATTCAGATTTTTTACGGCTCTTTTGTATGTCGCAACCGTTATTCTCTTTGCTGTGCTTCGTCAAATTGAAGGATTTGAACCGTTTCCGAAATACGGTTTCATTCCCTGCAATATCTTTCTCCTTTTTTCTATAATTATTTATTTTTATCTGCAAAATAAAAGAACAGTCTCTCCTTCGTTTAAATATATTTGCGTCATTTTAGACATGACAATAATCAGCATAAGCATTTTTGTAGGCTGCGCATATCCTGAAATCGATCCTCCCATCTCATACCTTTCTATTTGGGCGATTTTTTACAGTATTCTAATATTGCTCGGCGCGTTCAGATACAGCGTAAAATGCGCGTTTTTCTCCGGCATATACGCCGCCGTCTGCTATTTAATCGTTATAATATTAAGAGCAAAAGCGATTGATCTCCCCTACTTCTTTGAAACGGACGGCATGAGCGCAAGCCTGAGTTTCCCTCTTACAAATGAATCATTTCGCATAATGTCATTGGTTGTAACAGGCGCGATTACAGGCGTCGCATGTAAACGGCAGTTATTTCTTTTTAACGGATTAATAGAAACTCAGATTTCCGCGTCTGAGGCAGCAGCAAAAACGATGAGGGAATCTAACAACACGGCAAACACAATCCGCAAATCCACGGATGAAATATTTCACTCTTCCAAGAATATTTTAACAACAGCTACAAATCAAGCGGCAAGCATTCAGGAAATTGAATCTACCATAGGTGAAAATTCAAAAATTGCGGCGGAGATAGCGGAAAAAACATCCTCCGTCGCTTCCATTTCGATGCAGATGGATCAGGATGTTATTCAGGGGTTCTCCGCTCTCCAGCGAAATGTTGAACAATTAGAAAATATCCGCGATAAAAACGACACTGTAATGGGGGGAATAATCTCTTTAAGCGATAAAATATCCAGAATACGTGACATTATCGAATCAATCAACGCGATTACGGATCAAACCAAGATTATAGCGTTTAACGCCGCTTTGGAAGCCGCAAGTTCCGGGGAATACAAAAAACGTTTTTCTGTCGTATCAAGCGAAGTTGACCGTCTAGCAGACGATATTTCCGCTCTGACAAAAGAAATACGCAAACAGGCTGATGACATTCAAAGTTCATCTTCGTCGTTAATTGTTTCCAGCAAAGACAGCGCGCAAAGGATCATACAAGGAAATAATCTTATAAAAGAACTTGAGGATTTATTTTACGATATCCGCATTGCGGCGGAAGAAACGTCCAATCAGGCGCAGATAATTACAATATCTACCGAGAAACAGCAGAAATCCACTGAACAGATCAACATAGCTGTAAATGATATTTCCAAAGGTCTTATAAATTTTATGGATTCAACAAAAGCTGTAACATATTCAGCCGAAGAACTGTCAAAAATAATTCAGAAACTTGAAATCCTTTTAAACAGCAATAAACATTCGGGGGAGGATCATGACAAAAATTGAAATAAACGAAAAAATCTCCCGAAATGAATTTGACAGCGAAAAGTTGATCTGCAAATTCCGCCTTGTAATAGCGGCGATATTCGTGTCAAGCGTTCCGGTTGTTTCGTTGATGAGAGGTTTAAACGGCGAAAATCAATTTCCTCCTTCGGCTTATATCTGCTGTTCGCTGTTTTTCATTTATTCAATTATCCTTTATTTTTATCTCAAACCAAGAAACTCGGTTTCTCCTTATTACAAATACGTCTGCGTTATCATTGACATGATCATCCAAAGCGCAAGCGTATGGATTGGCTGCACATACCCTGAAGCCGCTCCCGCAGTTACATATCTTTCCACATGGGCTTTATTTTTTATAGTTTTAATTATGCTCGGCTCTTTCAGATTCAGCGTGCCGTGCGCCTATTTTTCGGGCGTCTTCGCCGGTTTTTGCTACCTGCTTACCGTAATTATCAACAGAAATAATATTGACCTTCCTTACTACTTTATAACGGACGGACAGCAGGTACAGGTGAGATTCCACGTTTATAACGAAGCATTCAGGGTAATCGCGATGATATTGACAGGTTTTATTACAGGCATCGCCTGCAAACGCCATCTCTCGCTTTTTAACAGTATGCTTAAGACTCAATCCGATTCCGCGGAAACCGCCGTAAAAACAATAGAACAAACCCGCGGTATAACAAGAACAATTCAAAAATCAACTGATGATATATTTATTTCTTCAAAATTAATTTTTACAACGGCGAATAATCAAGCTGCTAGCATTCAGGAAATTGAAAGCACAATCGACGAAAACACTTTAATTGCTAAAGATATCGCGAATAAAACGTCAAGCGTCGCCGGTATCGCGGCAAAAATGGAAAGTGATGTAAATCACGGTTTTGCGATATTGGAGCGCAATATAGAACAGTTAAAAGATATAAAAGAAAAAAACGATACTGTAATTTCCGGAATTATTTCTCTTGGAAATAAAATATCAAATATTCATGATATCGTAAAAAATATTACTACAATTACGGATCAAACTAAAGTTATTGCTTTTAACGCCGCCTTGGAAGCCGCAAGCGCAGGAGAGAACGGTAAACGTTTCGCGGTTGTCGCAAGCGAAGTAAACCGCCTTGCAGATGACATCGCCTCCCTTACCAAACAAATCTGCGAGCAGGTTGAAGAAATACAGCAATCATCTTCATCTTTGATAGTTTCAAGCGAAGAAAGCGCTCAAAAAATTAACGAAGGAAACAACCTGATCATAGAACTTGAAAATATTTTCAAGGAAATCCGTTCAGGCGTTGAAATAGCGTCTAATCAGGCGCAATTAATAACCACATCCACGCAAAAACAATTAAATTCCACAGAGCAGATTAATACGGCTATCGCCGATATTTCTAAGGGATTAGCCAATTTTATTAAATCAACAAGAATCGCTACATCTTCCGCCGAAGATTTAAATCACATGACAATCAATTTCGGCGCTCTTCTAAATAAGGGAGACAGTGAAAAAGGGGGCGTTGATTAACATGCCCATAAATAAAGAGAAATTCATAAAAAAATATATTGAGGAAGGGCTTGAAATAACATCCAAGGTGGAAAATCTTGTCTTTGACATAAAAGACGGCGTTTCTGTTGAAGATGACCTGGCTACCCTGCTGCGTTTACTGCACACATTAAAAGGATCGTCGCGAATGCTGGAGTTTAAGCGCATAGAAGAATTAAGCCATTCTTTAGAAAGCGTTTTTGTCGCAGTCAGAGAACAGCGTATCGGTTTTTCTGAAAACGCCGTAAAATTAATTCTTTCTTCGCTTGATTTGCTTAAATCAGGATTCACCGTTCTTCAGGAAACAAATGATGACGCTGTAGAAACCTCTGATTATATTAAAAATTTAACATCTCTTTCATCTAACGAAGACTTTATTATACCGAATAATAATATTTCTAATGTTGAAAAAAAAGATGATCCAGCGCCGCAAGAAACGGAAAGCGCGCAGGACACGCCCGCTGAATCCGCTCCTTCCAAAAAATCAAAAAAAACAAAAGTAGAAACAATCAGGCTGTCGCTTGATAAGATAGACAGCATAATTAAAAGCATCGCTTCTTTGCAATCACTTGAAATTTCCGCAAAAAGCATATCTTTGGATACTTTACTGATAAACAGTTTAATTAAAAATTATTCAAAATCCCTAAGAGAGCAGAAAAAATTTGATCCTATTCTTTACGCCAATTTCAGAAAACTTGAACGCCTTGTAGAAAGACTCAATTCAACATTAAAAAATTATTCTATAGACGCCGGTAATTCAATAAGAAGCGCTTATGACAGCGTAATATCTCTTCGTACCCTTCCGATTTCAACCATTTTTGACAGCTATCCGCGTTATGTTTACCAGTTATCGCAGGAACTCGGTAAAAAAATCAATTTAACAATCGAAGGCAAAGAAAATGAAATAGATAAAAATATAATTGAATCGCTGTCCGAAGTCTTTTTGCACATGGTAAGAAATTCTATTGATCATGGGATTGAATCTCCGGACGAGCGTCTTGCAGCCGGTAAAAAAGAAACCGGAAATCTTTCCATAATCTGTTCCCGTGAAAGCGGCAGCATGAAAATAATTATATCTGATGACGGACGCGGCATTGACATTGAAAAAATCAGGCAAAAGGCGATAAGAGAAGGTTTTGTCGCTGAAGCTTCCGCGCTAAACCTTTCTAAAGAAGACCTTATTAATTTTATTTTCCAAAGCGGTTTTTCAACATCGCGCGACATAAACAGCGTTTCTGGAAGAGGCGTTGGAATGGATGTAGTCCGGGATATAATTGAATCATTAAAGGGAAGCATAGTAATTGACAGCACGCACGGAAAGGGAACTTCGTTTACAATTATGGTTCCTCTTTCAATCGCCGCGTTAATGGGCTTCCCTACCGAATGCAGCGGAATGAAATTTATTATACCTGCCAATTTTGTTGAAACAATATTACTGTTAGACCGCGATGAAATTATAACTGTTGTAGACAGACCTGAAATTAAATACAATGATCGTATAATAAAACTTTTTTATCTTAGTCAAATTCTTCAGATTAAATCTGAAAATGTACAATCGCCTGATGTCATTTTTATTGTTATTATCCGCTCTTACGAAGACATTGCGGCTCTTGCCGTTGATAATATCGATAGTATGAGATCTGTTATATTAAAAACAATGCCCTCATTTATGGAACAAATTCCCATATTTTCAGGGATTGTGCTCAATGAAGACTATGAAATGGTCAGCGTTCTGCATATTCCAACCGTAATTAAAATGGCAAAACGCATTAAAACAATTGATATTAAAAAACGGCACATAGAAAACGAAAAACTCAGGAAATCTGTGCTTGTTGTGGATGATTCACTTCCTATCCGGGAAATTGAAAGCGAGATTCTTCTTTCCGAAGGATACCGCGTTGACACGGCCGCGGACGGCGCTCAGGCGTTAAAAGCGGCAAAAACCAAACATTATGATTTAATCTGCATGGATCTTAACATGCCTGTTATGGACGGCTTTATGTTAATCGAAAATATTAAAAAGAATGACGATATCTCAAATATTCCCATTATAGTAATTTCTTCTAACGAAAATGAAGAAGAGCAAAACCGCGCGCTTACGCTCGGAGCAAACCGATACATCGTTAAGAATTCGTTTAATAATCATAATTTACTGGAAGCTGTCAATTCCCTTATCGGAGGCAATCAATGAGCGGCGGGCAAAAACGCGTTTTAATTTTAGAAGATTCCGACATCTTCGCGGATATGCTTTTGGGAGTGTTTGATTCTTCTAAATACACCCTTCTAAGAGCTGTTAACGGTTTTGACGGAATAAAAAAAGTATACAGCTTTATGCCTCATATTATTATTACAGACGTTGAGATGCCTCTTTTTAAAGGATATCAGGTAACGCGTCTTTTAAAATCGCGCAAAAACACTAAAACAATTCCTATTATTATGTTTACCTCTCTTGATGAATCGAAGGACAAGTTCTGGGGTGAACAAGCCGGAGCGGATTATTACATAGAAAAATCGCCTGAGAATCTTTCTCCTTTAATCGGCACAGTAGAAGATATTCTTTCTAAATCGCAAGATATTGATTTTAACGCCATAGAAAGAGAGAGTAAAAAAATAAATGATGACTCAATTATAGAAATTGTTAACAACCTTCTTGATAACAAGCTTTTTCAAACTACGGTCATCGGCTTTTTAACTGATTTATCCAGCAAAGTTAATTCAATGGATAAAATAGCGCATGGTATATTTGATTTATTTTATACAGTCTGCAAGACAGAAATTATAACTCTATTAATCCGCGGCAAGAACAGAACTCTTTATAATTTTACAGCCAATTTCGCCGAGTATAAAAAAGAAACCGCAGATAACTTTATCAGCGTGTGCATATCCGATTTTGGAAAAATATTTCAAGATATAATATTTACTAATAAAAAAATAAAATATTTTTATCCTGACGGCAATAATGATAAAAAAATATCATCTTACATCTGGTATCCGCTTACAGTCGGCGGCGAAATTTTCGCTTCAGTTCATATCGCAAATTCACTTAATGAATATTTTTCGCCCGGAATAATAGAAAATGTAAACGTATTTGCTGCGGCGGCGGCTCCTGTTATAGCAAACGCTCTTTCGATGCATGAATTATCAGAACTTCAGAATAATACGCGCACCGCTTTTGCCCGTTATGTTCCCGCTGATGTAATGGATGAAATAATAAACGAAACAACAAAGAAAGTCACTTTAAGCGAAAACAGAAACATATCCGTTCTTTTTTGCGATATAAGAAATTTTACAGAACTATCCGAACATTCAGACCCGCAGACTGTCGTGGATTTTCTTAATAATTTTTTCGCAAAGATGGGCGGCGAAATAATTTCGGAAGGCGGCTATATAGACAAGTTTATAGGAGACGCGATAATGGCCGCTTTCGGCGCATTTCAAAATAATGATAACTCACCGTCTAACGCTATAAGAGCAGCTGTAAAAATGCTTGCCGCGCTTGATATGATTAACTATGACGGCGCGTCTTTTTACAAAGAAATTATAGATATCGGCATCGGCATTAATTACGGCGAATGTATTTTAGGAAATATCGGATTTAATAATAAAATGGATTATACCATTATAGGCGATACTGTAAATCTTGCTTCAAGAATTGAAAGTCTTACAAAATCGTATCGTCATCGCATTATTGTTTCTGAATATGTATTTGAAGAAACAAAAGAAAAATTCCTTTACCGCAAGATGGACAATGTAATCGTAAAAGGAAAGAAAAAACCTGTCGGAATATACGCTGTTTATTCCGGATTTCAGGGCGCAGACGGCAGTAAACTTCGTTCAGGCGAAATGTCAGATTTATTACCTGTTCCTTCCCTGCTTATTAACAGAGAAACTCTGGTTAATTACAATAAGGGGCTCCAGGTTTTTTATATGCGCGAATGGAAACTCGCGGAAGAATATTTTTTAAAAGCCCTTGAAACCCAGAAAGACGACTTTCTTTCAAATTTATATCTTGAACGCACCAGGAATTTTATATTAAATCCGCCGCCTAGCAACTGGAACGGCGTTAATACGCTTACGGAAAAATAAATATTTTTATTATAGAGGTATTATATGACAAACTTGGAAATTTACGAAAAAATCAAATGCGATGAATATGACGGAGAAAAATTAATAAACATATTCCGTATCGCGGAAAGCTTTATTTTTATTTTATCTGTCGCTATAGTTTCTTTTTTAAGATCTATAGGCGGTCTTTCTCATTTCCCTTTTCAGGCATATATTTTTACCGGCGCTTTTTTTGCATATTCCGTATTTCTTCATTTCTACATAAGGAAAAGAAAATCGCTTAACCCTATGTTCAAATATATCTGCGTAATGCTGGACGCCCTTCTTATAAGCGCCGCGATTTGGGCAGGATGCACATATCCTGAAATTTCTCCTCCCATTACTTTTCTTTCCATACAGGCGCTGTTTTTTATGGTGCTGATCCTTGCAGGCTCTTTCAGGTACAGTGTCAAATGCGCGTATTTTTCCGGCATTTTTTCAGGCGTTTGCTATATTATCGTAGTTTTCGCGAACGGAAAAGTTTTAGATTTAAATTATTATTTTATGCTTAACAACAAAGTTATAAATGTAAGTTTTCCGCTGTATAACGAAGTCTTCCGCGTTTTTGGAATGGTTGTAGCGGGCGCGATTTCCGGAATCGCGTGCAAACGCCATCTTGCGCTGTTTAACAACATGATTACTTCGCAGATGAACGCCGCGCAATCAGCCTCATCTACCGTCGATCAGACGCGTTCAATAGCGAAAGTTATAAAAAAATCAACAGACGAGATATTCCTTTCATCAAAAAATATTTTTTCCACAGCCAACAATCAGGCGGCCAGCATTCAGGAGATTGAAAGCACAATGAATGAAAACACGCGGATTGCAAACGAAATCTCGGATAAAACAACAAGCGTCGCGAGTATCGCGTCTAAAATGGAAAATGATGTCATTCACGGTTTTTCAGTTCTTGAACGCAATGTTGATCAGCTTGAAGATATAAAGAAAAAAAATGACGGTGTAATAACTGGCATTATAAATCTGGGTAATAAAATATTAAAAATCCGCGACATTGTTAAGAACATCAACACAATTACAGATCAAACAAAAGTAATCGCGTTTAATGCCGCGCTGGAAGCGGCAAGCGCGGGAGATCGCGGCAAGCGTTTCGCCGTTGTCGCAAGCGAGGTAAACCGCCTTGCCGATGATATCGCTTCTCTTACAAGGCAGATTCGCGAACAGGTGGAAGAGATTCAGAATTCGTCATCATCGCTGATAATTTCCAGCGAAGAGAGCGCTGATAAAATAACAGAAGGCAATAACTTAATAAAAGAACTAGAGGACATTTTCAGGGAAATACGTTCCGGAGCTGAAATAACGGCAAATCAAGCTCAAACAATCACCGTTTTTTCGCAGAAACAGCAGAAGTCCACTGAACATATCAATACGGCAATATCGGATATGTCTAAAGGACTTTCAAACTTTATTAATTCAACAAAAGTAGCTACTTCATCAGCGCAGGGTTTATCGGAAATTATAGAAGAGCTTGATGTTCTGCTGACTGGACAAACGCTTGAAAAAAATATATATTCTAATACATCAAGCTGATGTTTAAGGAAGCGTGAATGGATTTGTTTTTTAAAAGAATAGTTTTTACTATTCTGCTGGTTATTTGTGCATCTCCTCTGTTCCCGCGCGATGTAACAATAAATGTAATAGATTCGGATCTTGAACTGCCGCTGGAAGGCGCTACAATTCGTTTAAGAGACGGCAGCGAATTTGTCTGCGACCGCAACGGAAGAGCGGTAATCCCGGCGCCGGATGACAGGCAGATAATAATTTATTGCCTTTATCCCGGTTATGAAACAGGGATGATTACAATCCCCTTAACAGGCAATTCATTTACAATTTCACTTAATCTTTCCGGCGTTTTACAGGGAAGAGAGCTTGTTGTAGAGGCGTCAAGACCGGATTCAGGAGAGACAAGAACCGGGAGAAGCATTGCGGTAACTTCGCAGGAAATATCACAAACCGCGGAAATCGGAATAATCGAAGACGTAATGTCCACAATCTCGCTTCTTCCCGGCGTCAGTTATAAGGGTCTTCTAAACGCCGAGCCGAGTATCCGAGGAGGACAACCCGGTGACATGAGCGCCTCTTTAAACGGCTTTTATATTAACAACCCTTTTTTCTGGGGAGGCACTTTTTCAATCTTTGATCCTCGCATGGTAGAAAGCGCCCAGCTGTCTCACGGCGTTTTTTCTTCACGCTTCGGCCACACTATTTCAGGGCTTCTTGAAATCACGTCAAAAAATCCTTCGCCCACGGAAACGCAGTTTGAATTAAGCTTAAATACAAGCGCAGCCAATTTTAATCTTTCCCTTCCGATTGCGAGAAAGGGCGGAATTTTATTAATGGGACGCATAACCTATTATGATACCGTTCTGGCTCTCGCAGGCGCGTTATCTGATGTTATTCCCGAACTTGATGTTGTAACCCATTTTGATCCGGTTCCTTTCATAGCGGCTGTAACCGCAAACGGATATTACAGGTTTACAGATAGGCTGGAACTTACAGCTACGGCTTTTTTCGGCATGGATAAAGTCGGCGTCAATTTTGACAATTCCAGCGTTGTAAATGATTTTCTTGACAGCGATACAACAATAGACTTTTTATTCGAAAATTACCAAACATTTTTTACATCTTCTCTTTCATGGAATCCAAGAAATGATATGCTGTTTAAATTTCTTGCGGGAGTAGGATATGAAGAACAAAAGAATTTAGGAGATATAAAATATAATATCAGAGATAAATTTTTCTCGACTGCATTTCAGGATAAATTTCCAAGTTTATACAGCGCAATGCTGTTTGCCGGTTCAGACCATTATGAATTTTACGATTTAGGCTATATGAAGCAATCAGAATCAAACTTAAATGTACAAGGCAGAATTGATTATGACTGGGAAATATCTAATAAATTTCTTTTATCCGCAGGAATACAGGCAATGTTTAACAGCTTTAAAATGTCAGGTAAGCAAATAGGAAAAGGCGAATTCCTTCTTAGTTCCAGTAGTATCTCAAACGCATATAGAACAGCAATTGAAACTTATCTTAAATATTTATATGGTGAAACGATTTACAATGAAATACGTGAAGATTTAAGAATTATAGTTGAAGGCAATTATAATCCGGACGCTCAGAATAATTTATTAACAAGTTCAGGTTATATTTTAAGCGAATACAATTCCGGCGGGAAATTTAAAGCTGAACTTGGTCTTAGAGTGGATCATTTTTTATTATTTGGAAAAGACGATTTGCTGCTGCCAAGTGATCCTGCTTTAAATCCCCGTCTCAATCTTGAGTATAATCTTTATAACGGCTCCGGTTTCTTTAAAAAAATTGATATTTCGGCCGGTACGGGTCTTTTCTCTTCAATAAGCAGCGATGTATTTGCCGCTGAAAAAAGATACGGACTTGAAAAAATAAAACCTAACCGTTCATGGACATCCATTCTCGGCGTTAAATTTGAATTACCGGAGTCTGTCAGTTTTAACCTGGAAGGATATTACAAGCATGTTTTTGATCGTTTATATATACCAAGAATATACGGTGAAAATGAAGTAACCCCCTTTCCTCAATTCGACGGCGAAGCAAGAGTTTGGGGCATAGACGCAATGATTCAGAAAACCCAATCCCGTTACTTTGACGGATGGATTTCCTATTCATTAAATTGGGTGCAATACCGCAACCCTCAAAGCACTTCAAGAGGAGAAAATTACGGCGACTGGTTTTACCCGTCATTTCACCGTTTTCACACGTTAAATTTTATTTTAAATATTAAACCTACTCAAAAAATGAATTTATACTTCCGTCTTGGGCTTGCAAGCGGCGAGTTAATAGCAAAAAGAGATGAAAACGGTCCTCAAAGTTATCCTGTTTATATTTGGGAACAAAATATGTTTATAGAAAAATATTATTGGAATTCATATTATGATGAATCAAGCCGCGCTACTCCGTCATTAAATCTGGATTTCAAATTTTCGCTTTTCGGAGGTTACGAAAAAGGAAAAACAAAATGGGAATTGTATTTCGCGATTGAGAATATCCTTGGGTTATTGTACAGTTCTCAGGGAAATCAGAGTTTTAACCAGTACACAGGAGAGCTAAACGACGGCATTTTCTCGGCAAACTATGATATGCCTATTCCTATACCTTCGTTTGGGTTTAAAATAAGTTATTAAGGTAAGAAAATGAAAAAGATGTTTCTAATAATTAGTATTTTTCTCTTGATTGAATCATCTTTATTTTTCTGCGGATGCGCTGTAATGGAAAGCGCAGGCCGCTTCCTTGACGGCTCGTTATTTGAAGAAAAGAGAAAATCCCTTTTTAAATCGCTTGAAAAAGACGGCGCTGTAACAGATATGGAATTAACTGTCACGGAAAATAAAAACAAAGAAACGTTGATTACAATCTCAATATTAAAATATCCCATGCTAAAATTCCGCACGGCAAACACCGGCGAAGACGGCTCATTTCATTTATCATCCCTTGAATATCTTGCGGGCAGTGCGCACGGATGGAATGAATTTACGCTGGAATTAGTAGGCGAAGGCATGTTCGATTCTCCGGACGGCATTCTTGAAATTACGGAACTGGAAACTGTTCAGATAACAAAGGGGCGCATTCAAAGATACGATACCCGGCTAACGGGAAACGAAGCTCTAACCGCGCTTCGCAACCGGCGCGAACGTATAAGCGCAATTACAAAATGGATGATTACGCAGGAAACGCCGGCTTTCGCGAATATTAAAGAATTTACAAATTATTGGGAGCCTTTGCTGTTCCCCGAGATTGTATCCGCGAAAAAACGTCCCGAAGGCTGGCTTCAGGAAGGCGATGAACGCAAAAGAACGGAAGATATAAATTGGAATCACAGCTATACAGAACGCGTTTTTTCGGAAGAATTGTGGCCTGTGCGCAATTCAGGCACAATGCTGAGAGACTGGGAAGAAGCGCTGTCGTGGATATACATGGAATGCGAATGGAATAACATTTTGGTTATTTTATCAGATAAAATAATTTTTAATAAAATAAAGTGAGGTTTGTAAATGGAAACTGCTTCTTTTTCGGTATTAGAACTTTTTAAACTCGGCGGGGTTATCATGTGGCCCCTGCTTGTATTTTCAATCGCGGTTGTCGCTATCGCTATTGAGCGCGGCGTTTACCTCGCCTACCATAATCTTGAAGTTGACGATCTTGAAACTTCAATTTGTGAATATACGGAAAAAAAGGATTATCAGGGCGCCTGCGATTACCTTGAGGGATTAACAAAAAAACGCATGGGAGCCAGAGTTCTTTTGGCAATTATGAAACAGATGAAATCAGGCACAAATATTACTGAACACCGTTTGGAAAAAGCCGCGGAAACAGAAGCTATAAAAAGCATCTCGCTTCTTGAAAACAGTTTTAACTTCCTTGTAGCTATCGGCTCCCTTTCGCCTTTAACGGGCTTTTTGGGAACTGTAACCGGTATGATCGGCGCGTTCAGATCTATTGCAGAAGCGACTGAAGTAAACGCGCAGATTGTCGCAAACGGCATTTACGAAGCTTTGATCACCACAGTATTCGGCCTTATTATCGCGATTATAGCGATGATTGCGCATTCTATTTACAGCCACATTGTAGACAGATTCGCCGGTAAAATCGAAAACGCCTGTACAAACGTGATTTCGCAGGTAAGCGGCAATTAATACAGGGAATGTATGAAATTAAAACGCCGGAAAAAACAGGGGTTTCTTGAAACTTGCGCCGCTAGCGATCTTGCTTTCCTTCTAATAATATATTTTCTTGTCATCGCCGGTTTTAATATTAATAAAGGCTTTGTAATGAATCTTCCGGCAAAAGATTCAACAAGAATGATTTTGCGGGAAGACCTTCTGCGCTTCGACATGGAAGCGAACGGTGAAATTTTTTACACAGACGAGATAATTACCATTCAGCGTTCAAAATCTATTATTCAAAGCGCGCAAAATCATAATCCCAATATCGCGGTTATTCTTACAATAGACAGCAAAACTCACTGGCAGAATGTTGTTAACTTTGTGGAACTTGCCCAGGATTTACAGATTGATTCTTTTTCTTTCTCCATGAAGAAGGACAGTCCATGAATTTAAAAAGAAATAAAAGTTTTGTTAACGTGCCTCTTTTCTCAACATCGGATATCGCGTTCTTGCTTTTAATATTTATAATGCTTGTATCGCTTATCAATTACAGAAAAGAAGTAAAAATTGAATATCCCGAAGCGAAAACAGCTCTTCGCGCGACAGCCGAAAAAAATCTTGAAATCTGGATTAATGTTCAGGGAGATATTTTCCTTGACGCGGAACCTTCTAATCTTCTTGTTTTGGAAAGAAAAATAGCGGAGCTTTATGTTACTGCTCCCGATACCCGTGTACATATAATAGCGGATCGTAACACCCCTTACGAAAAAATAAACAATGTTTTGGAAATCCTTCAGATTCTTCAATACCGTGTTGTTAGTTTTGTGGTGAAAACCGATGAATGATAAATTCTTGCGTATAATAATAATAGCCGTCACAGCCGCTATACATCTTGTCGTAATATTTTTCCTTGTTATTGACACAGACAGACTCATCTACGGAGAATCAGAAAACGCAAGGGTTATGAAAGTAACGGATTTCGCGGAACTTCCCCCTCCTGCGGATCCTGAAATACCTCAGGTAGAAGAAATTGCCGAAGTAATGATAGAAACAGACATAGCGCCTATTCAGCAGGTAGTAGCGGCAGGTACTTTAACTGTCCATTCATTTGACAACTATCTGCAGATGCATCAGGTTTCTGTAAGCCCGCAATTTGACGAGAACGCGATTACATCTGAACTTGTTTATCCTCCTATCGCCCTTCGTTCAGGCATAGAGGGGCGTGTCATTCTTGAACTGTTTGTAGACATTACAGGCACGGTGCAAAGAGTTACAATTTTGCGCGAAGACCCCGAAGGCAGGGGGTTTGGAGAAGCCGCGGTAAGAGCGTTCATGGGGAAAAAAGGAAGACCGGCATATGCAAACGGGGAAGCTGTTTCTTGCAGATACCGTTATCCACTCCTTTTTAGAATCAAATAATCAGCATTGCGTCGCCGTAGCTAAAGAAGCGGTATTTTTCCCTAACAGCATCAATATAACTTTCGAGAATGAACTCTTTACCGGCGAAGGCGGATACAAGCATTAACAAAGTGGATTGCGGCGTGTGGAAGTTTGTGAATAGCGCATCCACGACTTTGAATTTGTATCCGGGATAAATAAAAATTGAAGTCTTTTGCCAGCCTCTCTTTATTTCCCCGTTTGAGGCGGCGCTTTCCAATGAACGAAGGCTTGTCGTTCCTACGGCGATTATTTTTCTACCACCTGCTTTCGCTTTTTCTATTAGCGCCGCGCTGGATTCAGTAATTTCAAAACTTTCTTCATGCATTACATGCTCTTCTATATTTTCGCTGCGTACAGGCAGAAATGTCCCCAATCCTACATGCAATGTAACAAACACGCTTTCTATTCCGCATTCCTTAAGATCACATAAAATCTCCTGGGTAAAATGAAGCCCTGCCGTTGGAGCCGCGGCAGAACCGGTTTCCTTTGCGTAAATTGTCTGATAACGATCCGCGTCGGACGGAACGTCATTTCTTTTTATATACGGCGGAAGGGGAATGTGCCCGTACTTGTTTAAAAAATCATCATCTATTTGTTTATCAAAGCGCAGAAAACGAAACTCGTCTTTTTCATCTGTTATTCTGGCGCAGGCGATTTCTTCTCCTGTGTTGTTATAAAAACTGTAACTGCTTCCCTTTTTTCTGCGTTTCGCCCTTTGCGCGAGAGTCTTCCATTCATCGTTAATTTTTTTAAGTAATAAAAACTCGGCCTCTGCGCCTGTTTGAGTGTTTTTCCCAATCAGCCGCGCCTTACGCACTTTAGTATCATTAAACACAAGCAGAGGTTTTTCCCCGCTTGGAGATAAGAACTTATCCCCGCAAAGCAGGCGCGGTAATTCTGTCACAACGCTGTGCAACCTCTGCCCGCTTGAACGATCAAGTGTCATGAGCCTGCTCTGCCCTCTCTTTGCCGCAGGCTCTTGAGCAATCAATTCATCGGGAAGAAAAAAATCAAAATCACTTGTTTTCAAAGAGAGTTGCCTCGTTGTTAACAGGTTTTAGCCCTAAATGCCCGTAAGCGAAATTGGTAACCATTCTTCCTCTTGGAGTGCGCTGTATCAATCCTGCCTGTATTAAATACGGCTCATAGTAATCTTCCAATGTTTCTACAGATTCACCGATTGAGATTGCCAAAGTTTCAGCGCCAACAGGGCCGCCCTTGTAGCGTTCGATAATTATTTTTAAAATTTCGCGATCCTGTCTTTCTAAACCAAGTTCGTCTATCTCCAAACGCGAAAGGCCGTCTTTAACAACAGGCAAAGTAATACTTGGCTCTCCTGCATATTGGGCGAAATCCCTCATCCGTTTTAAAAGCTGGTTTACAACTCTGGGAGTCCCCCTCGAAGATTTTGCAAGAAGGCAGGCGGCGTCTTTATCTATCTTTACATTTAAAAGCCCTGCGGAACGGCGCACAATCGCTTCCAAATCTTCATGTTCATAAAACGAAAAGCGGCACGTTATTCCAAACCTGCTTATAAGAGGGCTTGATACAACGCCTGCTTTTGTTGTAGCTCCTACAAGCGTAAAAGGTTTTATGGCTATTCTTATTGTTCTTGCCATCGGGCCCTGCCCTACTACCCAGTCGATTCCGTAATCTTCCATCGCGATGTAAAGTAATTCTTCTATCGCAGGTTTTAAACTGTGGATTTCATCGATAAAAAACACATCGCCTTTTTTTAAATTTGTTAAAAAACCTACAAGGTCTTTTGGTTTTTCAAGAGCGGGCGCTGTTGTTTGAATAAAACCTGTTTCAAGTTCGTTCGCAACAACCTGCGCCATTGTTGTTTTTCCAAGACCTGCAGGGCCGATTAAAAATAAATGATCAAGAGAGTCAGACCTTTCCTTTGCGGCGGAAATAAAAACAGAAAGGTTGTCTTTCATGCCATTCTGCCCTACAAATTCTTTTATTAAACGCGGGCGCAAAGCCATGTCATGATTGTCTTCTTTAATTGTTTCAGACCTTACAGGGCTGTTTTCCATTTTCTTTTTCATGTGTTGCTCAGGTAGACGATCGCTTCTTTAAAAAGCAATTTTTCTTTTTCTTCGGCTGATAGATCTTCGCTTATCCCGGCTTCCACTTTCGCGAGAGCTTCGGCGGCGGCTTTTCTGTCGTAACCCATACCGGCAAGCGCTTCGATAAGATCACTGTAAGCCGATGCCGCTCCGCTTTTTGACTGCGTCTGGATTAGCTTTCCTTTCAATGATAAAAGCATTTTTTGAGCGGTCTTTTTTCCGAGGCCGGGAACGGCTTCAAGGCGGGCAAGATCGCCGTTTTCAAGAGCGGTTTCAAGATCGTCCTGGCTTATCCCGCTCATTATTTTAACAGCGCCTTTAGGGCCTATGCCTTCTACCTTCAGAAGTTCCAAAAAGGTGTTTCTTCGCCTTTCATTTAAAAAGCCGAAAAGTTTCATCTGATCTTCGCGGTGGTAAAGCCATGTAAAAACCCTGCATTCGCTGTTTAAGGTTAGATTTTGAATGTCATTAACAGGCATACTGATATCCCATTCAATGTCGCCGCTTAAAATGTATGCCGATTCCGAGCCTTTCGCGCTTACAAGCCCTCTAATACTGTTAAACATATTTTAGTTTATCATTTTTTTATTAATCGCGCAAATAGCGGCGCCCAGGGCATCCGCCGCGTGATCAGGCTTTGGAATTTTTTCAAGCCCGAGAATAATGCGCACCATTTCCTGAACCTGTTTCTTATCGGCAGACGCGCTTCCTACAACCCCCGATTTTATCGCGTTAGGTGTAAATTCATGCAGAAAAATGTTTTTTTCAGCGATCGCCGCTGATATTACCCCCCTCGCCTCGGCAACAGGAATCGCGCTTGTTACATTTTTACCAAAGTAAAGGGTTTCTATGGCGGCCTCGGTTGGCTTGTATTTTTCTATAATCGAGCGGACGCATTGTAAAATAAAAAAAAGGCGGTCTGCCCTCGGACAATCCGCCTTTGTTGTTATTACGCCATGGTCGATATAGTTAATCGTTCCGTCAACATCATCAAGCACGCCCCAGCCTGTGCTTGCAAGACCAGGGTCAATTCCCAATATCCGCCGGGTTGTTTTACGGCGCATTATTCTGCGTCATACCCTTCCGGAATCGATATATTGGAAAACACATTCTGTACATCGTCATTTTCTTCGAGCTTGTCTATAAGCTTTAACGCCTTGGCTGTCCCGTCGTTGTCTAAAGTTACTTCCGCTTCGGCGACCATGCTTACTTCCGCGCTCATGGTTTCAAATTCTTTTGCCTGAAGCGCGTTTAAGACGCTTTCAAAATCTTCGGGAGCAGTGGTAACTTCGATAATTCCATCCTGCAGAGAAACATCTTCAGCTCCGCCTTCGATAGCTACTTCCATTATCTGATCTTCTGTATACTTTTCGCCGTCCATGGTAATAACACCCTGGCGTTTGAAAAGCCTTGAAACCGAACCTGTTGTGGCAAGCTGCCCGCCTGCGCGGGTAAGAATGTTTCTGATATCGGCGGCCGCGCGGTTTTTATTATCGGTTAAAACTTCGATAAAAATCGCAACGCCTCCGGAGGCAAAAGCTTCGTAAACAAGTTCTTCGTAATTTACGCCTTCAAGCTCGCCTGTTCCTTTTTTAACCGCTCTGTCAATATTATCTTTGGGCATGTTTGCAGCTCTTGCCTTAAGAATAGCTGTGCGAAGACGGGGATTACCGTCGAGGCTTCCGCCGCCCATTCTGGCTGCAATTGAAATTTCTTTTATTAACTTAGTAAACATTTGGCCGCGTTTTGCATCCGCTGCGCCTTTCGCATGTTTAATCGTCGCCCATTTGCTGTGGCCCGACATGGTAACTCCTTAAAATTATAATTTAAAATGAGGTAATCAAAAGTTCAGCTAAAATACGCCGGAACTAGATTTTTCCTTTTTGGCATGCTTTACCGCAAACATCTTTCATTGTTTTTTCATACCAGTCCATTGTAAAAGGGTCTTTTCCCCTAATCTGAGTTCTGATTGAATATTCCAGATCGTCCTTGCAAGATTCACAGACGCTGGTTTCCGCGTAGCGGAAGAATGATCTGTCGTTAATAGGATTATCCATTTTTTTCTTGCAAATATCACAAGCGATGGTTACCATAAAAGCCTCCTGATCTTTAATCTTGTTATATTATATAAAAACTTTTAAAATGTGTCGAGTACCTATGATTAAATCTGAGAAAATATTAACCGTAAACGGAAGGGATTTTTCATCTAAAAACCCTCTGATTATCGCTGAATTGGGCACTTCCCACAACGGCGACATGACAAAAGCAAAGGAAATGATTGATGCCGCAGGTCAGGCAGGAGCGTATTGCGTAAAGTTCCAAATGGTCTATACAGACGAGATTCTCCACCCAAACACAGGGGAAGTTCCCCTTCCCGGAGGCAAAATCAGGTTGTACGACCGCTTCAAAGCCCTCGAATTAGAGAGCGAATTCTATCAAAACATCAAAGAATACTCAGAATCGAAGGGGCTTTTGTTCTTATGCACCCCTTTTGGGCTAAAAAGCGCCTCAATTTTACAAGGAATGCACCCCAAATTAATAAAAATTGCCTCGCCTGAGTTGAATTTCACTGGTTTACTGGAAGAAATAGCAAGATGGGGGCTGCCTGTTCTGCTTTCTTCCGGCGTTTCGCGGCTTTCTGACATAGAAACTGCGATAGACTTATTAAAAAAAGAGTTCTCGCAAAGGCGCATCGAACCTTCGGTTCGCGGCGCAGAGGACGCAAAGGAAAGAAAAGGGGAAGAAATACAACCTTCTTCTTCTATTTGTTTACTCCACTGCGTTACTGCCTACCCAGCTCCAGAAACGGATTACAATCTACGGGTTTTAGCTAGTCTCTCTTCTGTTTTTGGCGTTCCTGTTGGGGTTAGCGACCATTCGTTGGATCCGCAGCTGGTTCCGGCTCTTGCGGTCGGGCTTGGAGCTGTTGCAATAGAAAAGCACTTTTGTCTTTCCAGAAGCGATCCCGGTCTTGACGACCCGATCGCACTTGAGCCTGATGATTTTTCCAAAATGGTAAAAAGTATCCAACAGGCGGCGAAAGACGGCTATGAAAAGACAGTCGAGCGTTACAGTAAACAAAACGGCGCGGAACTTGTCAGGCGGATTTTAGGAAACGGAGTTAAAGAACTTGCGCCGTCGGAAAAGGAAAATTACACGCGCACAAACAGATCGATTCACGCGCTAAGGGATATTAAAGCCGGTGAAATATTAAAAAAAAGCGATTATGCTGTTTTAAGAACGGAAAAAATTTTACGGCCCGGTCTTGAACCATGTTATGAAAATATGATTGAAGGAAGAACTGCGAAGAATTTTATTCCCGCAGGTGAAGGTATCAGGTTTGAAGATATATAGGAGTGGTATATGGATTTAAAACACAGAAAAGCACAAGGGCATTTAAAACTTGTAAATGGAGGCGGCTCTCCGCTGGCGAATCAGGAAGTAAGGATAAACCAAAAAAGCCATCAGTTTTTATTCGGGGTCGGCGGGTTTGAAGCTGTGGAGCTTGCAAGCGGGAAGGTTCGCGATTTCAAACATGAAGGCGAAATGATCACAGAAGATCGTAAAACCCGTCTTGAAGAAAAACTTAATAAACTTTTTTCTTTTAACAACTACGCAACACTTCCTTTTTATATCGGACGTTACGAACCTGTCGAAGGAAAACCTGACGAAGAAGGTTTAAAGGCAGGCGCGCGATGGTATGAAAAACGCGGCATTACAAGAAAAGGCCACCCTCTCTGCTGGCATACAGTCTGCGCTCCCTGGCTTATGAATTATTCAAACGCGGTTATTTTAGAAAAAGTAATCGCTCGTATTGAACGCGATGTTTCCGCTTTCAAGGGATTAATTGACATTTGGGATGTTATTAACGAAGTTGTAATAATGCCGATTTTTGATAAATACGATAATGCCGTTACGCGGATCTGTAAAGAATACGGTCAGATCAGAATTGTTAAAGAAGTGTTCGAAGCCGCAAAACGAGCGAATCCAAACGCATTGCTGCTTCTTAATGATTTTGATACATCAAAAGATTATGAAATATTAATCGATAAATGCCTGCAAGCTGGGATTAAAATCGACGTAATCGGTATTCAATCTCATCAGCATCAGGGGTATTGGGGATCTGAAAAAGTTCACGATGTCCTTTCGCGTTTTTCACGTTTCGGCCTTCCGTTGCACTTTACAGAAAACACGCTTATTTCAGGCGATATAATGCCGGCGCACATTACCGATCTTAACGACTGGCAGGTTGAAGAATGGCCCACTACTCCCGAAGGCGAAGAACGCCAGACAAGGGAAACTGTTGAAATGTACGAAATCCTTTTCGCCCACCCCCAAGTAGAAGCAATTACAACATGGTCAGGCGGCGACGACGCATGGCTTCACGCGCCTGCAGGTTTCCTTCGCACAGATAACAGCGAAAAACCCGTATTTAAAGCTCTTAGCGAAAAGATTAATAAAGAATGGCATACGGAGCTTACCGCAAAAACTGACGCGGCAGGCATTGTTTCGCTTGAAGGTTTTAAAGGCAATTACGAAATATCATGCGCTGGAAAAACTGCCTGCTTTGATTTAAACGGGAATACAGGTTCTATTACAATTACTTTAAATTAATTGTTAAGAGGTTCTCGCAAAGAACGCAAAGAGCGCGGAGTTGTTGTTTGTGTTTTTTTATATCCAGCTCTTCATCGCTTCTTTAAAGGCCGCGCCTGACGCTGTGATTATTTTTTCATCAACGCAGTAGGCGAAACGAAGCCAGCCGGATTTGCCGAAGCCAGAACCTGGTACGCCTAGAATTAAATATTTTTTTAGGTGTTCCACAAACGCTTTATCGTCTTTTTGGTCTTTACTCGCAGGCACTTTGCAGAAAAGATAGAATGCTCCTTCGGGATTTGAATATTCTATTCCAGCATCGTTTAAGACTTTCATAAACGCGTCGCGTCTTTTGGCATAGATACTAACATCTACGCGCGCGTCTGTCAGAGAGCCGACTATTCTTTGCATTAAAGCAGGAGCGTTCACAAAGCCGAGTATTCTTGTCGCATAAATTAAACCGTTAACAAGATCGTCTTTGTCCGTAATCTGCGGATTCACGGCGATAAAACCAATACGCTCTCCGGGAAGAGACAAGCTCTTTGAATATGATGTTACAACAATGGATTCCTTATAACAGCTTAAAACAGGCGGCACATTCCCCATATACACGATCTCGCGATACGGCTCGTCCGATACAAGATACGCAAAACGCCCTGTCTTTTTTCCATGTTCGCAAAGAATCGACGCTAATGAAGTTAAAGATTCTTCAGAGTAAATCTTTCCCGTCGGATTATTCGGAGAATTGATAATAACGGCGGCTGTTTTTTCATTCAGCGCATTTTTAATGGCATTTATGTCAAGGTCGAAATTATCAAGCGCGTCAACTTCAACAAGTTTCGCCCCGTGGTTGTTTGTATACGGCCTGTATTCCATAAAGTAGGGGCGCGTTACGATAACTTCATCGCCCGGGTTGCAGATTGTCTTAAAAACCGCGTTAAGCCCTCCTGCCGCGCCGCATGACATAACGATATGAGAGCCGTCTATGTTTACATTTTGCTCTTTACAAACTTTTTTCGCGAGGGCTTCCCTTACATGAAGATAACCTGCGTTGGGCATGTACCAGTGAGAGCCTTTTTCATCTTCATTTGCGAGTTTTACAAATAAGTCATGAAAAGCGGCAGGCGGTTCAATGTCAGGGTTTCCAAGCGAAAAATCGAAAACCTTATCACTGCCGTGCTGTTTTTTTAAAAGTATGCCCTCTTCAAACATTTTGCGAATCATCGAAGAAGAGGCTAATGCGTTTTTTATATTCTCAGCTATCGCCATTGTTTTCTCCTACACCAGCGTTCTTGCCGTTCGCAGAATGTCCGCAAAAATGCCGCCTGCTGTTACCTGCGCTCCTGCGCCGGGGCCTTTTATAACCATTGGTAGTTTTGAATAACGGTTTGTCGTGATCACTACAATATTGTCGCTGTCTACAAGCGAGCAAAACGGGCTTCCCGATTCTTCTTCACGGAAGGACAGTTTTGCCTTTCCTTCTTCAATTACCGCAATGTAACGAAGAGCTTTTCCGTTTGCGGCGGCTGCAGCGCGGCGTTTTTCGAACTGAGCGTCTGTTTTTTCAAGTTCGAGGAAGAACGAATCGATGTCTTTTGCTTTTAAACAAGCAGGCGGCAGAATTTGCTCTATCGTGACATTGTTAAACTCAATGTTAAGACCGCATTCTCTTGCAAGGGTTAAAACCTTTCGCGCAGCGTCCATCGCGTTTAAATCATCGCGCGGATCCGGCTCTGTATACCCCTTTGCTTTCGCTTCCCGCACTAGGGCTGAAAACGGCATTGAGCCGTCGAAGTTGTTAAAAATAAAACTTAAAGTACCTGAAAGCACAGCCTCGATTTTTAACACCTTGTCGCCTGAAAGGAAAAGATCGCGTAAAGTGGAAATAACAGGAAGCCCCGCTCCTACAGTACATTCATACAAATACGGTATTCCCTTTTCCCTTGAATAAGAGGTAAGGCGCTTGTAATAATCCAGCGAACCTGAGTTTGCTTTTTTATTAGGCGTTACAATCGGTATTGAAGCGTGGAGAATTTTTTCGTAAAGAGCGGCGATATCTTCGCTTGCTGTACAATCGCAGAAGCAGGAATTGGGAAGATTCATTGCCGCCATCCTGTCAACAAAAACAGCTCCGCCTGTTTTAACATCAATCTGTTCCGTGCCCTGCGCTTTCCCCTGCGTTGTAAGCAGTTTTTTAACTTTAACAGGATCAAGCCCGTCTTGCATATTATCTTTATCGCAGAAGATCATCTTATCGTAATTGGCGGCGCCTATCAAATTGATCTTGATCATGTTATCTGCAAGTTTTTCACGGTTCTCCGCGATCTGATCCAGCAGGGTGCCGCCTATAAGCCCAGTTCCCACAATGAAAAGATTTACAGAACGCCTATGAGTGTAGAAGAACGCATCATGTATCGCATTAAGGGCTTTTGCTTCGTCTTGCGCTGAAATTACAGCGGAAATATTTATTTCTGAAGATCCTTGCGCTATTGCAACAATATTTACGCCGTTACGGCCAAGCGCGTGGAAAAATTTACCCGAAATACCTGTCGCGCTTTTCATGGCAGAACCGACAACCGCAATTATAGAAAGTTCTTTTTCTATTACAGGCTTTTCGATAGAACCTGAACGGATTTCATTTGCAAATTCTTCTTTTAACGCCGCATCCGCTTTTTGCGCATCGTCCGGCAGTACGGCGAAACAGATTGAATATTCGCTTGAACTCTGCGAGATCAGCATTACGCTGATACCTTTTCGCGCAAGCGCGCTAAATACGCGGGCGGAGAAACCGGCAACGCCTACCATGCCTGCGCCCTGCACCCTGACAAGAGCCGCGCTTGAAATAGAACTAATCCCTCTAATCGGGTATTTTCCGCCGCCGGCTTTTGCGGCAATATTTGTGCCGATACATGAAGGGTTAAATGTATTGCGTATTGAAATCGGTATCCCCTTTTCCATTGCAGGTTTTACAGACGGGGGAAAAATTACCCTTGCGCCAAAATGGGATATCTCCATCGCTTCAATGTATGAGATTTCATCTATTCGAAACGCGCTCTTAACTTGATTAGGATCGGCTGTTAACACTCCGTCTACATCCGTCCATATCTCAAGTTTTTTCGCTCCAAGAGCGGCGGCAAAAACCGCGGCTGTTAAATCGGAACCGTCACGCCCTAGAGTTGTCGTGTGCCCTTCTAAAGTTGAGCCGATAAAACCTGTTACAACCTGCAATGTTTTTTTAACGTTTTTAAAATGCGCGTTAATATTTTCTTCAGTTTCCTTTTTAAGAATTTCCGCTCTGTTGTAATTGGAATCTGTTTTTATAAGGTTTCGCGCATCAAGGAATTCCGCTTTTATTTCATTCGCTTTTAAAATATAGGTAATAAGGTTCGCGCTGAGCCTTTCGCCAAAACTCATTATTAAATCCAAACTTCGCACAGATAACTCGCCTAAAAGAGAAATCCCGTCTAAAATCTGGGATAAAAGAGTTATTAAATTTTGAATTTCTTTTACAGCGTCTTTACGATCGCTGCCCTTCAGGAAAATCTGGGCGCAGTCTGTATGTATTTTATTTAACGCTTCAACCTGCTTGGTAAAATCTTCACCGCGCACCGAAGCGTTCGCAAGACCGATAAGGCTGTCTGTAACGCCTGAAAATGCGGAAACAACAACAGCGCTTACATTCCCTGAGTGTTCCTTGTCTTTTAAAATACTGATAATACTTTCGATACCTTTTTGGCTTCCAACAGACGTGCCACCGAATTTAAGAACTAACATAATAATACTCCCATTGAATATTACCGATTTTTTATATATTTTTATAGTGGTATTCAATAGAAACATGGAAAAAATCGATTCAAATAAAAGACGGATATACTTTGATTGGGCAGCCAGCGCCCCCTATTCGCAAATATCTTCTGCTGCGCCGTTTGGAAACCCTTCATCACTGCACAGCGAAGGCCGCCTTGCAAAACAATGCCTCGAAGACGCAAGAAAACGCTGCGCTGCTTTTTTTAATGTCCCGGCGCAGTTACTTTTTTTTACATCAGGCGGAACCGAATCCAACAGCATCGCCCTTTTTTCAACTTTGACGCGTCCGGGAAAAGGACGAATTATCTCCTCTCTTGCGGAACACGCGTCAATCAGGGATGGAATGAAAACCCTTGAAAAGATGGGTAAACCCTGCGGTTATATCGCGGTTGATTCTGCCGGCAGAGTAACGCCTGATACTTTTTCTAAAGCGTTAACACAATACCCAGACACGCGCTTTGCCGCAATCATGTCGGTTAATAACGAGACAGGCGCTGTCAGCGATATTGCGTCCATTACATCCTGCGCGGACGGAAACAAAGCGCCAGTTCATTTTCATTGCGACCTTGTACAGGCAGTTGGAAAAATACCTATAGACATTCAAAGTTGGAATATTGATTCAGCGTCAATCAGCGCTCATAAAATCGGAGGTCCCCGCGGAATCGGGCTTTTGTACCTTCGTAAGCCCATAGAAGTTTTTTACTCAGGCGGCGGACAGGAAAACGGCATCAGGGGCGGCACGGAAAATGTACAGGGTGCGGTTTCTCTTGCGGACTGCCTTGAAGCGTTAAATGATATCGAAGAGCAAAATAAAAAAGCGAAAACCAGATGGAATAGGTTAATAACAGCTCTTTGCAAAATTGACAGATGTACAATCATCCCCAAAGAGCGCGTTGCCGATGACGATCGATTCTCACCTTACATTTTACAGGCAGCGTTTAACAATATCCCCGGAGAGGTAATGGCGCGCGCGCTTGACGATCTTGGCATTGCGGTATCAACAGGTTCCGCCTGCTCTTCATCGTCGCAAGAGCGCCCTGTTCTCGCCGCGATGGGTATTGGAGAAAAACTAAGAGTTGAGGGTATTCGCATTTCTCAGGGATGGTATACTACAGATGAGGAGATTGAACTTTTGATCGATGGCATTACAGAGGTATTAAAAACTTTATGATCACATGGCTATTAAAACCTGCAGAACTTACTCTCAAAGGCGAAAACCGCAAAAGTTTTGAAGGCGCTCTTAAAAGTAATATCCAAAGGCTGCTGTCTAAAGTTGATGAAAAAATAAAATATAAATTCACCGCCGGTCGTTATTACATTCAAGCGGCAGAAGAGAAATCTGAAGAGATAGAAAATATATTATCTCACCTGATTGGAATTTCAGGCTGGGCAAGAACTATTACTTGCGAAAAAACTCCCGATGCCGTCCTTGCCGCATGCGTTGAAGAAGCAAAAAAACTTTACAATAATGGAATCAGAACATTTAAAATTGACGCGCGAAGAACCGATAAAAGTTTTCCGCTGACATCCTACGAATTATGCTGCGAAGGCGGAAATGCCGTTACAAACGCTTTCGGCGCAATGGAAGTAGATATTCATAAGCCGCAGGATATAATCAGAATCGAAATCCGCGAAAAAGCGTTTATATACTCAGGCGGAGAAAAGGGTTTTGGCGGCCTTCCTGTAGGAACCGCAGGAAGAGGAATGTTACTGCTTTCAGGCGGAATAGACTCCCCTGTCGCCGGATTTTTAATGGCATCGCGCGGCATGAGCATAGACGCAATTCACTTTCACGCCTACCCGTATACGTCTTTAGAAGCAAAACAAAAGGTAATTGAACTTTCAAAGCTGACAGGCGCATACTGCATGGGAATCCGCCTTTACATATTAAATTTTACCAAAGTGCAGATGCGTATAAAAGAGATTGCTCCTTGCCCTTGGACGACAGTCCTCCTTCGCATGGCAATGATGGAAGCGGCTGAAAAAGCGGCAAAAAAAATAAAATGCAAATGCCTCATAACAGGCGAAAGTCTCTCGCAGGTTGCAAGCCAAACAATAGAAAACCTTACCTGCACGCAAAACAGGCTGACACTTCCCGTCCTCCGCCCGTTAATCGGCTTTAACAAGGAAGAAATCATTAAAAAAGCAAGAAAAATCGGCACCTTTGAAACATCAATACAGCCGTATCAGGACTGCTGTACTCTCTTCAGCCCGCCCCACCCTGTTTTGCACGGCAATGTAAATGAAGCAAATGAGTTGTATGAAAAATTGGAATTGACAGAGCTTATTGATGAAGCCTTGAGTGACTATGAGCTTATAAAATAAGTGCTAGCTAAGAGCTTATAAAAACATCGCCATATAAACAGGAAGATGAATTACATCGTCTTTTATCATTATATCCTTAGTGTATAAAATATAAGAATCACCAAGTTTTTTTGTAGAGGTAAATTTGCGCCTGAACTTGTCAAGAGAAGAATGTACCTGATAACGGCTTGATTTTACCTCAACAGAACAGATTTTCTTTTTTCTTGAAATCAGAAAATCAATCTCCATCATGTTTTTACGTTTGTTTTTATCTACTCTGGAATAAAAAAATAGACGATGTCCATTAGACGCCAGCATTTGCGCCGCGGCATTTTCCAAAAGCATCCCCTCGTTTATATTAAGTTTATCAAGTAAAATAGCACGGTACAGTTCGTTATCAGAAAAGTCATTATCACGAAAAGCATGAGTAACAAGAAGCCCTGTATCAGCCATATATATTTTTTGCGTATTATTATCGACGCTTAAAGCAAGACCTACATTTGGATCTGTGGCATTAAAACATGGATTTGCAATCATACCGTCTGTAAGCCACATGAACGCATCCTCATAATTGCGCGTCCTTGCGCTCTTGCTAATTGACGATAATTTATATTTTTTTTCCTTTTTTGAAAGCTGCCCGGGCAATGAATCAAAAATCGCAAGCACTTTGTTTTTATAACTGCCTGCATACTTGGCAATATCATTTCGGTATAACGCAAGGATTTGCTTTTTTATTTTATCAGTCCTTGCAAAATCTTTGTGCATAACATATTCCATAACAGCTTGAGGCATTCCGCCGACAAGCAAATACTGACGAAAATCATTCATTATTTTTCTGTGTAAGGTTTGTCCAAGCGGTTTTTTTTTCTCAAAGCTCAGGCGCAAAAGCGGCACAGTTGATTCATCCCCTAACGCTAAAAGGAATTCTTCAAAGTCCATAGGAAACATCCTGATTTCCTCTTCTTCGGACGGGATCACAATATCCTGTACATTTTGCTTAAGCGACAGCAAGGAGCCTGTTTCCATATAATCGTATCTGCCGTCGGCTACAAGATATTTTAAAAGCTGGCGCGCATAAGGGAACAACTGCACTTCGTCAAATATTATCAAACTTTTTCTTTTATAAAGTCGTGTATTAAAAAACGCGGATAACTTGGCAAAGAACATATTCAGATCTGCACTGTCATTTTCAAAAATATCTTTAATCTCTTTTGGAACATTTCCAAAATCAATAATGATCATGCTTTTATATTCATTTTTTCCGAATTGTTCACACAAAAAACTCTTACCGATACGCCTTGCGCCGCTGAGCAGCAGCACGGTTTTCCCATTACTCTCTTTTTTCCAATTAAGCAGTTTTTGATAGGTTTTTCGGAAAAAGACCATATTTTACCCCTGCTTTAATATTATGATTAAAAGCACGAAAAGGCAAGCTTGAAATGGTCAAAATATACACGAAAAGGCACTATTTGAAGGGGTTAAATATACACGAAAAGGCGCTGTTTTGACGTGTTTTTATTAGATTTATAGGGGAAAATACCTAAGCACCTGACTTCATAAAAAGAGGTCGAGTGGGTTACAAATCTTATATCTATACTATACATTTTTTAAATTTTTTAAAAATTTAATACGAAAAACCCTGCAAAACGCTTCCTTTTGTTTATAAATTATCAAGCGGGCTTTTTATTCTTAATACATTATGTCTTGCTACATGGGTATAACGCTCAGTTGTGCGGATACTTGAATGACCAAGAAGCGATTGAATATATCGGATATCTGTCCCATTCTCTAATAAATGTGTCGCGAAGGTATGACGTAAACTGTGAATAGTTATTTTCTTTTGTATACCGCTGTGACGTATGGCTTTATCAAATATTTTTTGAGCGGAACGAACGGTCAAATGATTCGAGGCAGGCTGACCGGGAAAAATCCAGTCCTTAATTTCTAAATATTCGTAATAATCTTTTACATATTGCGCAGCTTTTTCTGAAAGCATGGTATATCTGTCTTTTCTGCCTTTGCCAAGTTTAATGTAAATTGCCTGACGTTCAAGATCGATATGCTCTTTTTTTAGGGATACTACTTCGCTTACTCTAAGCCCTGACGAATAAACAAGCATTAAAAGCAGCCGATGTTTAGGATTAATTTCGGAATTTAAAATTCTTACTATTTCTTTCGCTGACAAAACAACCGGAAGTCTCCTGTCCTGCTGAGGTCTCTTAGGTTCTCTGATAATTGTTCTTTTATGAATATACCTAAAGAAAAATTTAATAGCATTGATTGCGAGATTTAATGAAGCCGCGGAATAATCATGTTCTTTTTCCATAATTGCAAGAAATTGCGTTACGTCTTCCGGCGTTATTTCTTCAGGCTTTTTTTGTAATGTTCTACAGAGCAAACGGTTAAAATAAACGTAAGCTTTTTGAGTTTTTAAGCTATACTTTCTTGCTCTAACTTCATCAATAAGTTTATTTTTCCAATAATCTGATAACATTTCCGGTAATGTATCCTGGAAATGATGAAATTCCAAAACTTCCCCGTCTAATAAATCACCTTTTGCCGGTTTCTGAGAAAGGAATATTGAGTTCATTAAAAATCCTTGTAAATTTACGATGTAATCTTAATTAAGGCTGTTTAGTCTATAGGTTAGGAATATAATATTCCCTAATTATATATAAAAATAAAAAAATAATCAATAGGCTTTTATTACCCTCCTACATAGTGAGTTATATTTCAATTCTATATAAACCTTCGTATTAACACCATTTTCTGCAGGTTAAGTGAACCTTACTACGCTTTTTATACATATAAGTTTATTAAAGCGAATACATTTTAATTATGGATTGAGTAATGTAAATGAAATTCATCTATGGGTAGTTAGGCGACATAAAATAACAGATATTCGAAACTCTTTACAATATTTTATAAATATTATATTATTTTAATAGGAGGAAATAAATATGGAAATAGAATTTACAAAATGGATACAATTTAATTGTATTAATGCATATAATCAATTTGGTTGGGTTCCTGGTATTTATGCAATTGCATATTCAGAAGAGAATATTTCTGGAAAAGAATTTGATTATATTTCAGAAATTGTTTATTTTGGAATGACAAATTCAAAAAATGGTTTACATGGAAGATTAAAACAATTTTATGATACAATTTATTTAAAAAGAAGCCAGCATGGTGGGGCAGATAGATTCATTTACAATTTAAATAAAGAGGATATAAATTGGAAAGAAAAATTATATATTTCTACAATGCCATATATACATTGTAGTGTAAGTACAAATTCACCAGAAGATCTAATAATAATGGGAGATGTTGCTAAGCAGGAATATGTTTGTCAAGCTGAATATGTAAAAAGATTCAAAAAGCTTCCACGCTTTAATGATAAAAAGAATTCACCAAAAAAATAGATATTTTTTGTTTATAATACAAAATATATTTTACGTCGCCTAACAAACGGTAACTGCTCCGCCGCCTGTTCGGCGGCTCGGCTTCCACAAAAACCCAGTCGGCGCAAGCGCCTTTGTGGGTTTTTGTTCCAGCACATTTTATTGTGCCCGTAAAACGCTTCGCGTTTTTCTTATCGGGCACAATAAAACGTCAGTTACCTAGAACGTTATGCGCAATATGTCCTAGTAAATTATGGCATAATTGACAAAATATTAAATATAAAATAAAATAATCAATATGGATATAAAACTTGTGAATAATGAAGATATTCCAAAATGGGAATGTTTATCATTGGAACACGATAAATATGTTAAAGAATTAGTTTCTGATATAACAGAATGGTATGAAGGAAATGAAAATTCAATATCATTTAAAAAATATATGGAATCAAAAATAAAACAAAAAGAAGTATTTATGGCTGTTGATAATAATGGTAATTGTTTAGGTATTATTGCATTTTCGTATAAAAATAATAATATTACATTCTTTGGAATAAGCAATAATGTAAATATAGAAATAATTGGAAATAAACTTTTTTCATATGTTTTTTCTTTATTGGATAAAAATAAATCTATAAATATAAATTTGATGAATAGTAAATCAGAATGGATTAATAAATATAAGGAAATAATTATGAAAAATGGTTTTGTATTTTGTGGAAATACAGTAGAAAATGGTGTTCCAGTTAATACTTTTGTTAAATCTTCAAATACAATAAAATGAAAAAAGAAAAATTAAGCATAAAGGAGTACGGACATACTGCACATAAAAAACGTTATGCGCAATATACCCTAAACTGATCAGAATATAAAATAATGTATTGACATAAATACAAAAACTGTAATAAAGTGCTATAGGTGGTTATATATGAAAAAGTCAATGTATAATGTTATTTTAAATTATATGTTTGAATGCATGAATGATTCTGCGCATGATCCTGAACATATTTTCAGAGTTTTATATTTATCATTAAATATTGCTTCAAAAAGAACTGAAAAAATAAATTATAATGTATTAATTGCTTCATGTTTATTGCATGATATAGGCAGGGAAGAACAATTCAAAAATCATAAAATATGCCATGCAGAAATTGGCGGGACAATGGCTAATGATTTTTTGGTTAAAAATGGCTGGAAAGAGGAAGAAGCGAATCATGTAAATAAATGTATTTCATCACACAGGTTTAGAGGAAATAATGTTCCAGAAACAATTGAAGCCAAAATATTATTTGACGCGGATAAATTAGATGTTGTTGGCAATTTAGGTATTGCAAGGACATTAATGTATAAAGGGACTGTTGGAAATAATTTATATGAAGTAAAAAATAGAAAAATATGCTTTGGAAATAATAAAGAAGATGAAGAAACATTCTTAAAAGAATATAATTTTAAATTAAAGAATTTATATAATAAATTTTATACAGAAGAAGCAAAGGAAATGGCAAAAAATCAAAAAGAGTACGCTCAAATGTTTTATGATAAATTGGTAGAACAAATAATGGATATATATAAAACAAAGGAAATAATAAATGAATATATTACAGAATGAAATACGGGTATACTGCGCATAACAAACGGTAACTGCTCCGCCGCCTGTTCGGCGGCTCGGGGTTCGGTCGGCTAGGTCGGTCGCTTCGCTCGCTCCCACGCCTCCATCACCCACATTTTGCCAACCCTGGTCTTGCTTCGCAAGCCCTTATTCGGGCTGGCAAAACGTCAGTTACCTAGAACGTTAAGCGACAGTTTGGTATGGTGTAACCCATAATTATTTAGAACGAATTTTTGTTTTTTTAAGGCTTTGACTCTGCCGTTTTCTTATATTTTATTTCACACTCATATTCTTGTGGTTAGAAAGTTCTGCGTAGGGTTTTTTTTGTTGAAATTTGCTCTTTACTAATTTATATAATAGATGGTAAATTTAATACGCTATAGTTCTAAATAGCATTAATTGGCGGGAAGTGTCGCATTATTAAAAATGCGAGGTTTATTGTATTAAAGACCAAACCGATCGCTTAACAAACGCTTAACGCTCCGGCAGCGACTACGCGCTGCCTACGGGGTTCGGTTTTGCTAGGTCAGTCGCCTACGGCTTGTTCCCACGCAAAACCTCACCCACATTGCCTTCGCCTCGGTTAGGCTCAGGCAACGTCGTCAAGCTTGGGCGTTATGTGCAAGTTTGCTCTAACATGGTTGACAAAATAGTTGAAATATTCTAAAAATGATTATGGAAAGGAAAATAAAAATGATCGTTTCAGATTTAGATAAAAGTCTGTTAAATAATGAACGTCAAATCTCTGAATATACAAAAACAGTGTTTCAGGAGTGTATAAACATTGGTATTATTGTCGTTTTCGCTACAGCAAGACCCATGAGAGCAACTAAAATATTTTTCAGTTCAATAAAACCCAATGCTACTATTTGCCATGGAGGGGCAATTGTATACATTAACGAAAAACAAGTTTTTGAAGGTGGTATAGGACAAGATCATGTAAAAAAAATATTGCAAAAAATTATTCAAAATTATCCTCAATCAAATTTGGCTATAGAAAGCAATGATGAAATATATACCAATTTTGATCCATCAATATATTGGGGAGAAATAGCATATAAAACATTGGATATTGAAAACTTACCTAAAACCAACATTGAAAAAATAATTGTAGGATTAGAATCATTTAAAAACACAGATGATATAAAAAAATATTTATATAAAGACTTGTATTTAGAAATCAGTGAAGGACTTGTTGGAATAATCATGAATAAAAACGCTTCAAAATGGAATGGTATAAAAAAATTACTCGAATATTACAAATTAAAAAAAGACAATGTAATTGCATTTGGTGATGATTATAACGATATAGAAATGGTTAAAAATTGTGGAATTGGAATAGCAATGGAAAATGGAATTAATGAATTAAAAAATGTTGCGAAAGGTATATGTAGAAAAAATAGTGAAGATGGTATTGCTAAATGGATAAAAGAAAATATATTGGAAAAAGAGCAAACCAGCACATAACAAACGGTAACTGCAAAATGCCCTGTTCGGGCATTTTGGGTTTCGTTCGGCTAGGTCATGGCTGAAGCCATTCCCACGCCTCACTACACCACATTTTTTTGCGCCCGTAAAACGCTTCGCGTTTTCTTTATCGGGCGCAAAAAAACGTCAGTTACCTAGAACGTTATGTGCAATACGATATGAAACCAAGTTAAAATAATAATTGACATTTTAATAAAAATTGGTTAAAATAATTTGCACTATCGTTAGATAAATTAAATGAAAACATAAAAGGAGTACTTATAAACATGGTATTAACAGCATTACCATCACTTGAAATTGACTCATGGACATATGAATCTCTATCAAGTATTGTAAAAAAAATATTAAATATTAACAAAAAACCTCTTGTATTAATTGATGGGGTTGCAGGATCAGG